>Ga0222712_10000139_pt1 | contig 100742 bp, 75 predicted proteins | sample C33_657DmetaG_FD_165043 | JGI IMG/M metagenome (GOLD analysis project Ga0222712, IMG submission 165043) | Estuarine water microbial communities from San Francisco Bay, California, United States - C33_657D | ecosystem: Environmental > Aquatic > Marine > Unclassified | place: USA: California... | reverse complement strand
GCTTATCATTACTAAAGGTGATCATTAGATCTCGGATAGCTGTAATATCCGTACCAGCAATTTCAAGTTCGTTCAAACGACCTTTCAGGAAGTCAATTACAATATCCGACCAATCGGGATGATGGGAAGCAACCCAGATTCCAACCTTTTGTAATTGGGGAGTTTTGCTTGTTAGGAAAGGAGATACATTTTCTTTCTTAAGAGCTGTACCCCCAATTTGATCGAGTGCAATCAATGCCGTTCTTTTTACATTGGCAGCTGGGTTATTCAATGCCTCCTGCAATAAATCCGCATCATTCAATTTGATTAGGGCATAAATTAATGCATGCTCTTCAAAACGATCATTATTGATTGCGGATGCTTTCAATAATGCAGGAACGGCACGTTTATCGCCTATCTGACCTAAGGCTGTTGCAGCTTGTCTGCGGACAGCAAATCTATCTTTCTGAACCAGTTCCATCAGTTTGTTTACAGAGAGCTTATCTTTTGCCAGCCCTAAAGCACGGGCAGCCGAAGTTCTGACTACAGCTGAAGCATCAATCAGGCCTGAACGTACTCCGATCATGGCATTTGGCGTAGCGATACGCGAAAGTGCAAATATTCCCGCAGCACGCATTTCTTCACTTGCAGACTTCAGTAATGAACTTTTAATTGGCAAAACTGCTGCTTCTCCCTTACTAATTAATAGCTCTATGGCATGGTCACGAACGGCTATACGAGGGTCTTTCGTAGCGGCAACGAGTGAGGCAACAGCCATTGATTTCAAATTCAATTTAGTACCCCAGGGATCATTAACTTTTGCAGCACCAGTTTTTCTGATCCTGTAAATTCCTCCTGGAACATCCAGCTTTGCAACCCTGGATAGTGGGCATCCCAAGATAAACCAACCTCCGGTATTCAGTATTAGCATACTGCCATCTGCGTCTTCCAACACATCTGTAAGGTGCATATCCTGAACGTTTGATGTCACGAATGGCTCATCGGTAGTTTTATAAGTTGCCCCATCGGCAATAACCTTATGACGCATGATGCGCCCTGTATTAAATTCAGCACTAAAGAGACTGCCCTGATTTTCTTTACCCATGGTGTTTCCACGATAACGCATAATCCCGGAAGGAGCTACTCTGGCCATTTTATTCATTACTGGCATCAAGTCGCCGGTTAAAATAAATTTATCCTTTTCAATTACCGGATTATTTTTTGGATAAGTTCCGCCTTCTACCCAGTGCATAATTGCATCACGCATACCTGCCTGAGGTTCGATAAAATAGGTCATTGTTCCAACGGTCTCACCGGATGGCATAAATGCAAGCTCAATCGAATTGTCGAAGCCACCGCCGGCCATAGATTCTAGCCCGCTACCATCAGGTCTGCATCTCCAAATACGTGCAGTATTTCCTTTCAGATTTACCCCCTCTTTAGTAATAATGTCAAATCCACGACGAGCATCAGTCATATATAGCCATCCGTCAGGTCCAAGAAAAGGACCTCCCAATAATGCCCCATTAGAATTCAAAACCCATCCTGATAATACTACCTCTCGCTTATCGGCAACACCATCTCCATTGGTATCGGTAAGGCGCAAAAGATCTGGTGAGGAGGTAACATACAAACTGCCATTATAAAATACACCTCCTTTAGGAAAGGATAGTGAATCGGCAAAGATCTTGCTCTTATCAAATTTGCCATCGCCATCGGTATCCTCGAGCAAACGAACGTGATAGGGTGGGTCTGTCAACATTCCTTGGTTTGTAGGTGAACTACCATCCGATTCGAATACAAACAACCTACCATCGCTATCAAAAGAGGCAAACATGGGATAGGAGATCATACCGGGATCAACAGCCCGTTCAATGGTAAAACCTTCGGGAACTTGGAGCCCGTCGAGTTCAGGAACAGCCATTTCTTTTTCTTTATTACCAAGGAAAAACAAGACACTGGCAGAAAGAACTACTACTGCAGCAAGCTGAAAAGGTGATTTAAAGACTTTTATAAAATAGCTCATTGGTTTATTGTAAATTTTAAAATGGTAATCTGTTTGTATCGAAATTATTTCTTAAAAGCGGCTTTTATTCCGCAACGGTTTAAAAAGTTAGTCGTAATCTTTTGCACCCGCTCATCTACGCCATGTGAACGTCCAAAATGTGAATATGGAACAATAATTCCAGGAGGCTGAGACAATCCAAATGACCAGTAGATAGTTGCGGCATTGAAAACCCAATTGCCTTTTCCGCCGGGATAAACCGTTGCAGTATACTGAGATTTGGCATTTGTAGTATTAATTGTTTCGCCTTCGGCCACCACTTCTAAACCCGGAATATCAGCAGGATCACCATGATGCTCCCATCCTACAAGTCCGGGGATCTTATCCCCCTTCTTCATACCCGTACCTTCAAATATCCAATGTTCAGGTTTAGTCACAATCCAGTCGGCAGAACCATTGAAGGGATACATGGTTCTAGCACCGATCAGGGTATTTTCATTAGGCCAGTCATTCCGTTCAAATGGCCCCATGATACCTAAAGCTTCCTCTACCTTGCTAACCCCTCCAAAACGACCAATTCTAAAAATTGTACGATACGGATTCTGCTTGGCATCACTTTCAACCTGTTTTTGATCGACTACCTCCTTTGCAAGGCCTGCATCTTTGTTAAGTTTTGCAGAATGCATTTTTACCTCCGGCTTTAAATCAATCACCCACATCAATGAATTCCCAGAAAGAAATGCAGCATTAAGCCCACGAGCTACAGCATTTTTTACATTCTCAAACATTTGAAGCGTCCAGTATTCATCATGACCTATAGAGAGAAAGCATTTTACCCGGTCAAGTCCTTTAGCATCTATATGGGTATCAATATTACTGCAATAAGTAACATCATATCCTTCCTTTTCCAGCCAGTAGCAAAGCGGGTATTCCCAAAGTAAAAACTCACCTGAGCCTTGTGAAAGCGGCTGATCCACTACCTGCGGATATTTCGAAAAAGGGCGATTAAAGCTCGACCAAGTTCGTGCGCTATGCGGTTGCAGGGGAGGGTCACTATTATAAAGTGAGTGCCTAGAATCAGGCCATTTATTATAAGCTTGCCAAGTGGTGTCACTGGTTTGGAACATCAAATCAGCCTTTCTATCATCTCGTACTATGAAAATAATATAACTCTCGTATCGATGGGCAGTACAGGATAGTTTCCCAACATACACTCCACTTATCCAGTTTTCAGGAATTTTAAATGATGTAGATTTATTCCAATCGCATTCTCGCAAACGATGTTCAGCAATTGGAGGAACAACCTGAGGTTGCACAGAGAAGGGACCTAATTTTTGCATGAAACGTCCGCCCTTGCCTCCATAATATCCCATTCGATAGAAATCAATGCTTACATCAGTTTGGGATGAAGCATTTAGAAAAATATCGATTGACTCGCCGGCACGAAGACTCATTTTAGAACAGTAACCTTCAATTTCTTTGGAACGTAGTTCTTCAGATTTTACATAAGTTAGCTGCCAGTCAGTAGTGCCCTGCTTTTTATTCTCGGCAATAATCAGGGTGCTTCTTTGCTGCTCAGCATTTGAAAAACCAGACAAAGGTAGCAGAGCAGCAGCCAATCCTGCATTTACAGCCCCTTTAAGAACATCCCGACGACTTATTTTATTCTTTGATTTCTTCATTCTAATTAAAATGCAAGATCATAATCGAAAAACACATTTTGGTACTCATTTTCAACTAATTTAATCAGTGTTTAAACGATTTATAAAGCTCTTGATTTACGCAACAAATTATGCATAATTTGCTGAACCCGTTTATCAGGACCATGCGGACGACTCCAGTGCGACCATGGTAGCGTATGCCCTGGAGGCATACCTAAAGCCTGTGCCCAGAAAATGGTTGAAGCACTGAACACAATATTCCCTTTTGGGGCGGTATAGATGGTCGAGGTCCATTGCTGAGGTTTTACTCCGCCACTCCATGCGGTGCCTTCGGCAACAATCTCAAGTCCTGGAATTGGAGCCGGTTGGCCCATATATTCCCAGCCAATAAGCCCTGGAATACGGTCCCCCTTTTTAATCCCGGTATCCTTAAACATCCAGTGTTCAGGTTTAGTAATGATCCAGTCGCCACCGCCAGTAATAGGATCAATATTTCGAACCCCCATTAAGAAGCCTTCATCAGGGCCGCGCTCAGGAAATGGTCCGTTTAGATTTTCACGATCAATAGCATACTTGTTTTGAGCTCCGTATGGACCTCCTCTGAAAATTATTCGGTTTTCCTGCCCATTGCTATTTGCCCGGAATGGTGAAACCCAGCAAACTGAATTACCTGATAAAAATAACAGATTAACACCCTCATCACGCATCTTTACCACACTGTTATACTGCCGAATATCCCAATATTCATCATGTCCAACGCTTATAAAAGATTTACATTTTAGCCCGCGTTCAGATGAAATCATGTCGCTATTAGAGCAATAGCTTACATCATATCCATGTTCTTCAAGAAAATAGGTTAATGGATGCTCGAGTGAAAGAAATTCGCCCGAACCAAAGGAAAGGGGGTCATTTACAACACCTGTATATTGCGACTGACGACCATATGGACGATCAAAGCTAACATCAGCCCAAGGACCTTCATTACCTTTAGGGTGTGTATAAACCGAATAGTTATTTGGCCATCTGTTATATGCCTGCCAAGTATTATCAGAACACTGAAAAAGGACGTCTGCCGGACGGTCATCGCGGACTATAAAAATGACATAACTTTGCCAGTAAGGAAGATCCTCATCGCCGGGCAAAGTTGTTAAACGACCCAGATAAACCCCACTTAACCAATCATCGGGAATAGTAATTGAAGTACAAGGCTTCCATTTACATTCATGCAAATTTTTAAGTCCGGGTTTAGGTACAGGCTGTGAATAGCCCTCAAAAGGGCCCATTTTTAGAAGTAATCGGGCACCGCATCCACCATAATAGCCGGTACGGAAGATCTCGATCTCAAATTTCACATTCTGATCTGTTGAAACCATAATATCAATGGATTCTCCGGCTTTAACACTTTGTTTTGAGCAATAACCCTCAATGGAAGGACAACGCTGACCCTCACGATCGGGACGTACACGGGTTAACTGCCAGTCTGTTGAACCTTGTTTTTTATTCTCAGCCTCAATCAATCCTCTTCTTTGCTGATTTGCCTCAGTAAAGCCTGATAATGGCAAAAGCGCTGCTGCTAATCCAGCCTGGGCAGCATTTTTTAGCAGTTTACGACGAGATAAGTTGGTTGTATTTTTTTTCATTCACTCAGTTTAAAAGCAGGATTAGTAGTTAATTTATTCTATTTGGCTTTTTAAAAGGGGCAATTATTTTTTGATATTCTTTTAAACTATAAAATTTATGCCATCGTTGAAATCATTTCCTTCAATTATATATTAGGATCCTCCCTTTAGGTAAGCGATCAATTTTGCCATCTCATCTTTAGTGATATTTTGTTCCAATCCATCGGGCATCAATGATAGCCCCGAATTACCTAGGGTAGCAATGTTCTTACGCAAAACGGCCTCATCTGTACCAAAAGTTGTACGTAAGGTAAGACTGTTCTCTGTTTCTGAAACCAGCCAACCGCTCATCGAACGACCATCTTTCGTAGTTACCGAAACTGATTGGTATGCCGGCAAAACCTCGTAGTTGGGAACCAAAATATGAAGCAATAATGCCTCTGCAGGTTGATTTTTTACTCCTGTCAAATCTGGGCCTACTTTACCACCTTCTTTCTGATAGGTATGACATGCTGAACAAGATTTTTGAAATGCAGCTTTACCCAAACTCCCATCTGCGGAAGCGCTGAGACTAAGTTTATAATCCTGATAAACCTTCATCCGATCGCCACCTTCTAGTTCATTAAAGAGCAGCTTTGCCTGGTCACTTACTTGAACATCCTTGCTTGAAAGTAGGCGGGTACGATCGGCAGATGAAATCTCGGCCCCTTTGATATCACCTTTTTCAATGGCTATAAACAGTTCTTTGATAAATATAGTTTTAGAAACCAATGCCGAGGTTACTGCTGATTTTAGTCTCGGCGTATAAGCCGACCAGGATTGCTTGGCCGTAAGCATAGCTGCACCTCTTGCATCATTCAAACGTGATATTGAAGACACCACTCCTAATAAAAGTTCTGGCGGATTGCCAGGGTCAAGCAATTTCTGCAATGTTTTATTGGCGCGGTCAAAATCAGTAAACCCAAGTAGGGCAATTGCGCGAACGCGCTCAGCACTCGCCACAGCAGGATTCTCAGCAATCTTACTAGTTGCTGAAATAAAATTATCTAATTGAAGATCTGAAGCCTGTTCTCCCTGCAAAGCATATATAAATCCTTTACTTGAGCTACTGAAATCCTTTGCCCTTCCAGAGGCACCTTCAGCTAATCCTAACAAGCTTGAAACACGCCAGTCCATACCAGAAGGAGCGTTCAAAACATCCTTCATAAAAATACGGGAATCGGCAACGGATCCACCATTACCAAGCAAACGACCCAGATCCTGCATCACTAATGAAAAAGCTATTGGATCGGCATTTTTCTGTGCTTTAAAAGCTGATAAAAACTCAGGTATACGTTTTTCAATTCCGCTTAGCACTCCAGCACGAACCCATTGATCAGCACCATCTCGAGCTGCAATAAGGGCCATTGCATTAATTACGCCAGGGCCTTCTAGAGAGCCCAACACCAATGCCGTATTAAAACGAACACGCATGTTCTCATCTTTTGCAGCTATAAGCAAGACCTGCACCAGTTCAGGATATTTATCACTCAAGCCTCCGGCAAGCAATACTGCCTGCTCACGAACTCCAGAAACCTTATCCTTCAAGGCCAACTTAACAACTGAACCGTTCAGAGACTTCTGTGAATGAAGCAACCATAAAGCACGTGCGCGGCTTTCGGGATAGACTCCTTCTGATGCAATTTTGCGCAGTCCATTAACTAGTGTAGCGGAAGCATCATTTTTTTCAAGCAATAAACGATGTGCTGTGGCACGCTCCCACTCCTCAGAAGAGGCCAGAGAGGCCAAAATCTTTTCCATGCTACTTTTGGAGCTTAGGCGAGAAGAGACCTCTGTTATATTATCTTTAAAGTCTTTTCGAACAATACGGTAGATTCTACCATCAGTTTTTCCACTTTCCCAATCCAAACCTGGTCTTGCCTCTGCGGGAACATAGGACGGATGATCGATCACCTTGCGATGAATATCGGCCAGATAAAGAGCCCCCTCAGGACCATGTTGCAGAAATACGGGGCGGAACCATTCATCTGTTGAGGATAAAAACTCGCGCCCTTCGTAAGGAATTTTGGAACGAAAGGAAACACCTTCGGGATTCACAATCTGTCGCTGAACCAGATTTTGCGCCGATTCACAAATAAAAATATTACCCTGATGAGCCGGTGTTAAGGCGGTCCCGTTAAAAGCAAGCAATCCACTAGCCGCCGTGAACGTACCCGCATGTGAGCGGCCAATAAGTTTTGGGATAAAGTCAGCACTGGTTATTGAATGTGAGATTGGATACACCACAGCATCGGCCTCAGTTTTAGAAACATTCTGCACACTTTCATTGAAAAGTAAGTTTGGGTTCCTCTTCAAATACCAGGGATCCATTACTGTATGCATAACGGGATGACGGTTTGACGATCCAAAGCGTCTGCCATAGGGATCGAATGTTAAACCGAATTGGCTTTTACCACCGGTAACCTGAAACTCAAAGGTTTCGGGATGAAAGCGTCCATCGGCAGACTTATAAGATACAGCTGGGCGATCGGGATGTTCAGGAGAAGTAATAGTTCCGCCATTCAAACCTCCAGTCACATATATCCAGCCATCAAGGCCCAGGATCGGGTGACTCGTTCTGATCTGGGCAGTTTGTGTAGCAAAAAAACCAGTAAGCACTACTTTTTTGATATCTGCAACACCATCACCATTGGTATCTTTTAGATAAAATAGATCTGGCGAACAGGTAACAAACACCCCACCTTTCCAAGGTAGAATTCCATTGGGATAGGTCAATCCAGTGGCAAATTCAGTTCGCTTATCGTATTTTCCATCGCCATCTGTATCCTTTAACAGGGCAATCCGTCCAAGACGAGTTGGAGCTCCCCCTTCTGCAGGGTCGGGATATCCGCGATCTTCAACCACATACATCTGCCGGTCTTCATCAAATACCAAGGCTACAGGATCAATGACCAAAGGCTCAGCAGCAATCAGGTCGATGCGCATTCCGGGCTCGATCTGGAAACTATCCAGAGCCTTTTTAAGCCGGGCAGAACGCGGATCGGGTTGAAGAGCAGCTATTGTAAGTGCAAATGCTATAAATAACAAGCCAAAAATCAGATATCGTTTTAAATAAAATAGGTTCATAAACTTGTTAAATAAAATAGTAGTAGAAAATTCCCTAATTAAATATAAATGCTTAATGCATAACACGATAGTACTTTTTCAAAGTAGAAATATACTATTTTATCAACTGCTTAAACCAATAAATTAACATTTTTTTAAATCAATACTTAAAATTTAAGGTTGTTCATTTTTAAGTTTTTTCAGCAGACCAAAAAGAACAGTACTGATTTTGGTAGATGCATCCACCTCCAGATAGCTCGACCGGGCTCTCCATGTTTCATATCCACCTAATTTATGATGGTCTGGAGTAGGCAAATAGCCATTGTAACCATTAGCCAAGGAAGTTGTAAATGTTGGTTTGAAAGGGCTTTTTGCTTTGATATCTAATCCAATTTCAACAAATACTTCACAAGGAAGGGCAGCAATTGCAAGATCTCCCACACGGAAAGCCTGAATAATTAAAGGTACTTGTTTTGGAAAATCCTTGATCAACATCGTCTCGCGGGCATAAATCTCTTCCATTGTATTCATAACCGGTCCATTTGCTTTAGCGATGATCCCTTTTGCGCGCTCAATTTCTTCCATTTTAGGTAATCGTACCCCTAAATTAATTTCTGTTTGTGCAGAACTTAAAGAAATCCAATCCTGATACCGGATAGTTTGAACCGTTTTATAAGCTTCGGCAGCTACAACATTAGCTACCTGACGCATTTTAGCGTATGGCGGCATGGCCGGAGGGGCTTCATTTGCAAACCAATTGATATTATTAATATTACCACTTGTCCCATTAGACAGCATGGCCACAAATGGAGGAAACCCTTCATTATCCGACTCAAGTAATCCTTTCATCCGCTCTGCAAACATTCCAAAGTAATCGGCAGATATTTCACCTGGGCCAGTTCCTCCTACATAATGTAAGGAGTAATTTGCAAGTAAGGCTATCGGTCTGCCTTCCGTACTTTGTACAGATATAATTGGAAGTTCCGGATCTGTAGGACCGGATGGCTCCAGGCGATCTGGATTACCTATACCCGGATTCATCTTTACCTGATCTTCTGTACCAAATGGATTCATTAATGGCTTGCCTGGTTTCATTTTCCAGCGGCGATTAAATACCTGGCTTGGTTCATTACCTACAGCCCAGCCAATTTGTGCAGGCACAAGGTTATTTTTTGCTCTTACTACCGCATCAGCAATTCTTTCCCTAAGGAATTTCAGATATTCCGGATCGGGATCGCTTTGAAAGACCGAACAAGCTGTCCCGCCTGAATGAGTATGAATAGCGGATATCATCATGTTTTCTACAGGAATACCGGTTAATTCATTTGCCCTGAGTTTAGCTGCATCCAATTCCTGCCTATAAATCATACAAAGATCTACAGTAAGTATGGCCAATTTGGTATTTCCATCATCCAATACAATACAGCGAGCATGTGTTTCGTCATGAATTTGTTTGACAGTACCATCCTTCATATTTCCATTAATGGATGTTCCAATTTTCGGGGTGATATTACTAGTAGCAGCACCGGCTCTGAAAATTTTTCGGGAAGCATCCTGGGCATTGGCTGAAAAGGTTGTCATAATCAGCACAATTAGCATCAAAAAATAATTCCTATTGATGGAAAACAAAATTAGATACTGGGCTTTAAAAAGGACTGCGGATTTTTTCATTTCTTATAATTTAAAGTTGTGTTTCTGATTTAAAATTCATTACAACTAACAATCTAATGGTAAAATATTGAAATCAAAGTCTCAAGTGCAGCATCAACCAAAGATTCGCCACCTCCTGATCTATACCTCGCACTATTAACCTCATATTGACCTTCAGGGAATGCTTTTTTATTTGGCATATAGCTTATTGTTCCATTTCCAGATTGTTCACTCACGATTGTAAATGGAAAAGGTGAGTTTAGTTTTATACCAAGACCCAGTTCTACAAAAGCATCTCCAGGAAAGCCAACCAGAGCCATTTGATCGCCAAAAGCTATTACAGAAACTTCGGATTCAAGTGCTGAACCGTCATCTGTTAGCGGTACTGTTGTAGTTGAGTTATGCCTCGTATCAAGTCCCCCCTGATATTTTACCAGATCAAGAATTCTCCATGCACTAACTACATCAGCAAATCCGGAGCCTTTTGGCTTTCCAAATTTTGAGATCACATCCTTTGCCCAAATCATTTCAAGCTTTTCAACAACTTTGAAAACCGGCAAATTAACCGCTTGAATTGTAGCTTTTAAGGATGTAATTGGAATTGGACGCAATGAATTGAGGGCATTAAGAACTCGGTCAGCCAGAATAGTTCCAATACGTTCTGACTCGTCAAATCCGCTTAACTGATTAGAATTTGAAACATCAATATGATTGATATTTCCCGAAGTTCCATTTGTAAAAACGGTCACTACTTCTTCGCCTTTTACCTTCCCAATCAAATTTGACATCACGCCGGGAAAATCTGATGAGAAATTATTGCCTCCAACAACTGCAACATGCAGAGCGAAATTAACCAAAATAGCTACAGGCTTCTTATCAAGAGATTCAAAATAAACCATTGACAATGAAGGGTCAATTGGCCCGGCAGGCCTCACTATATTGGGGTTCAATTTTCCGGGATTCGTTTTGAAAGTGCCGTCTTTCATCAAAAAGCGCCGATTGAAACTGATGGAGGTCTCTTGTACATTTCCAATTGAAACATGAACCGGCTGAATTTTTGAAATTGCCGATTTTACACTCTCCAAAATAAGTTCAGGCAGCTTATGAGCAAATTCCTGACTTTTTAACTTTGCTGAGCCTCCCACAACATCCCAAAAAAGGGGGTTCATTTGCGGTCCTGCATGTAGATGAGTAGCATTCAGTATAATATTGTTAACTGCAATCCCTGTTTGTTTATGAATTAATGCTCTGCTCTTCATCACCAGCAAGTGTGGCAAACTGATTACATCAAGGGTAATAAATGCAACCCTTTTTCCAGCCTGTTCAAAAACTAATGTTTTAATATAAAGCTCATCATGCACCCCTTCAGAGACTCTGATACCATAAGAGTCTCCAATTATGCTCCCCTTAGGAGGAGTCATCCCGGTTTTTGCGGCACCAAGCTTAAATTCACCAGTCTGAAATGATGAACTTGCAGATAACAGTATCGATTTCATCAACAGAAGCAAGAAGAAAATAGATGAAATAAGATATTTTTTTGTCATTTGAACCGGTTTAAAATGTCTTTACGATTGTTTCGCTTTGTCACTTCAGTTCCGGCGGTAGGTTACCATATGCCCACGGTGCTTTAAATGGTGGCGGTGGCGGTGGCAACGGCACTTTACCGGGTATCATTTGATTGGCCAATTCAATACCTGTATTGGCAAACTGTCTTCCGGCAGAAACCTCCAGGTTACTGTATGAAGTGAGACGGGTCTCATAACCTCCACCATTAGGGCCTAATGCTTCTTCAGTTGGAACATAACCTGTTATACCATTGGCAAGTTCAACCACAAAAGTGAATGGAAATTTGCTTCCTGCCTTGATATCCAATTGGTACTGAACAAAATATTCTGCAGGATTCGATACGAATACCATCGGGCCAACCTGTATGGCTTGTACTTCAACTTCCACTAATGGCCTGGCTTTTATGATTGCATCCAATACAAGAATCTCTTTTGCAAAAATCCATTCAGTAGTACCCGATTTCTCGGGACCTGCCTTTACCAGTTCCATTGCATTCTGAACTTTTTCAGCAGTTGGGATACGACGCTTAACCGTCCAGACCCGCTGCCTGCTATCAAGCGGAATTTCACTTCCTGCACCACGACGAATTAAAAGAAGGGTTTTATAAGCCTCTGCACCCACGCGGCCTCCAACAATATCCCACCATTCTTCAGCCCCTGGATTTTGAAATTTAGTCAGGTTATCAACCTGAGTAATATCCCCACAAGCACCCTGCATAAAAACCACCGGCAATGCTGCATTGCCAGTTGCCCCGCGTATTGTCCTTTCCATGGATCCAATCCAACTAGCTGAAATACCACCCGGACTGGTAGTGGCATGACATGCAAAATTAACCACAGTGCCCAACAAATTCCCTTTTAAATCCCATACACCAACGGTGCCGACCTGCGGATCAATTGGCCCTGCGTAATCAATAATATCAGGATTTCCTGCCCCCGGGTGTGAGTAACTCATTCCGTTCTTCATCCGCATACGACGGTTGTACGAAACTTTATCTTCATGCCCATTCCCAACGGCAAGCTTTGCATCTACACGATTTCCATTTGCAAGCACAACCGCATCAACAATCTGTTTTTTAAGGACTTGTGTATATCCGGGATTAGATACGATAGAGTTATTATTAACAAGATCTTTCACCATTGGTGAGGCTTTGTCAAAATCTCCAGGTTCGCCCATCCCAATCGGCCCAGATGAATGTGAGTGAGATGCGCCAATCATCACATCAGCCGGTAAGATGCCGCAACGCTTCTGAATCTCAGCACGTACTTCCTGTACCAGATGGCGGGTTACAAATAGTAAATCGATCCCAACCAGAGCTACACGCTTCTGTCCATCATCAAATACGACGGCACGAACTTTACAGGGGTCATGAAAGGTCTTATGATAAGCTTTTCCATAATTTCCAGGCGATTCCATACCAATATCCGGTGTAATATCCTGCTCAGCAAATCCAGCTTTAAAAATAGGTGCCGGTTTAGGTCCATCTGCAGCCATAGTTGATAAGGCTACCAAACAGGATGTAATTAGTGTTAGTAAGTTCTTCATTGTTTTACCTGGTTAAAAAGTTTAAGAATTTCAGTTACAATTTTACGGGAAGCAATAGTTTCCACCCTGTTTGTACCTAGCCAGGTTTCATAACCTCCTAACTGATGTTGTTCAGGGGTAGGAAGGTACCCATAACTACCATTTGCTAGTTCAATGGTAAAGGAAGATTTGAAAGGACTTTTTGCTTTGATTTCAAGACCTATTTCGGTAAAAACCTCGAAAGGAATAGCTGCTACACCCAATTCTCCTATACGAAAGGTCTGCATGAGCACATCAATATTCTCAGGCCATCCATTCATTTGTATCGTTCGTTCTGCATAGGTTTTCTCCAGACGGTGTACCGGCGTTTCTGTCTCAGGCTTTGCAATAACCTTTTGAGCATAGGCAAGCATTTCGGGACTAGGTTTGCGAACTTTCAATTTCAGTTCCGACTGCGCCGCACGCAAGGGAACCCAATCTTTGTATTGTATGGTCTGATATACGCGTAGAACTTCGTTAGCAACATCATTGGCAACGATACGCATTTTGGCATAAGGTTCATGCTTTTCTGCCGGACCACGGAAATTGATATTGTTTACATCTCCTGATGTACCATTAGACATAATACCTACAAATGGAGGATCCTGACGATCTCCTTTTAATAATTCCTGAATACGGTCGGCAAATACAGCAAAATAATCTGCTGAAATATGATCCTTGGGTACCCCGCCTACATAATGAAGTGAATAATTGGCAAGTAAACCAATCGGGCGACCTTTAAGGGATTGTACCGAAATGAAGGAAACCTGAGGATCTGTTGACCCTGCCGGTTCAAGCAGCTCCGGATTTTTGATCCCCGGATTCATCTGTACCTGATCCATGCCACCGAATGGATTGACTACCGGATTTTTCATTTTCCATCGGCGGTTAAAAAGGTGCTGTGGCACATTTCCTGCACCCCAACCAATGCGTGCTGGTTCCAGATTATTTACTGCTATGCGCACTCCATCCGCAATCCGGCGGACAAGAAAGCGCTGGTAAGCATCGAGAGGACTTCCGACATTCCATCCACCTCTAATCTCACCAATTCCACTGGCACTGCTGGCAGAATGTGTATGGTCTGAAGATATTAGAATCTGGGCAGTAGGAATTTTTGTTTCTTCAAAGATCAATCGTTTGGCCTCATCAAATACTTCACGAATAATACCCACATTATCTACCACAACAAAAACCAGTTTTGTTGTGCCATCGTCCAAAACAAGGCTACGTGCATGCAATTCGTCGTGGACATAATTTGCAGGAGGTGGAATACCAAAGTTTCCCACTAAACCTGAACCCAGGGGTGGGGTTATGTTTGCAGTTGATGCACCAGCTCGGAAAGTAGTATTCTGAGCAGTAGATAAAAAAGGGAAGAGCAATGAGAGAAAGACTAAACCTTCTCTGATTTTTAGGGCTATTACTATTCTTTTGATGTTATACATATTTAAATGTATTAAAAATCAATCCATCAAAAGAATACTTATTTAATCCGCAAGTGGTTTACATTCAGCGCTTACACCTGCCTTTTAAAAATTATCTTGTTAAACTATTTAATAGTTGATCTTTCTGTCACGCGCAATAATTTTCCAGCTACCTGAAGCTTTACCATTTTCAATAATAGTTGCGTGATCGTATAAAGCAACCGTTGGGCAAATATGTATAGGAAGGGCAAAGAACGCATCCCCAATTTTGTAATTATGTCCCTTACCTACTTCAATAATCATGTGCTCCTCATTTTGTCCGATTGGTTTCAGATCTGGAGCATTTAGAAAGTAGGCACGTTTTAGAAGCTCATTTTCAGAGGCTATAGATTTATGCCCGAGGTCAATACAGATCTTACTTTCATCGGGCAATGAAATAACCCGAGTAAGCACCAAGGCAGCATAGACAAAGTCCTGTTCAGGCAGCGCATCATGATAACCCTTATCCCAGAAAATAAACGTGCCAGGGCTGCATTCCACATTTCTTCTGGTAGAATGAATTGCAAAAGTTGGAGAACCACCTGCAATCAGAAGCGGAAAATCATACCCTTCCTGCTCAATTCGATCACGTAATTGTTCGGCTTCTTTAAAATCGCGGTCACAATGAGCAGCTCTTTCTACTACATCCATATCCCTATTATGGCCATCATAGGCATGAAAAGCCATAAACTGAAGAGATGGCAAGTTCAGAATTTCTTTATAAAGATCATACGCCAGCTCAGGTTTGATACCGGTTCTGTTCATGCCCACATTCAGATCAATACAAACAGGCATTCTGAGTTCTTTATTGGAAGCATAAACAGATGAGCTGCTGAATAAATCGGAAATCATTTGTGCCGTTTGAACATTATCAACCAAACAAGAGTATTTTGTTTTAGGATAAGCTTCCATCACGTTCAAGAGGCGTAGAAATTTTGCCTTCAAAGGCTGATAGGCCAGTAAAACATCCTTTGCCTCACAAATACCCAGCATTTCGGCTTCAGCAATCGTTGCACACTTAAGTTTATTGATACCCTGACTGATGATCAGTTTTGAGGCTTCGATATTCTTTTGAGTTTTTACATGCGGACGTAGAAGGTTGACAGCGGAAACCGTCTTTTTCAACCGTTCAATATTCTCCAGTACCCGTTCCGGATAAACAAGCAAAGCAGGAGAATCTACCTCATCAATGTTATGAAACTGAAACCAGTTATCATGATTTGTCATGTTATCAAGAATAATTAAGTTTAAATTTCATGATCAGGCCCAGGCTTTCCTTAAAAACCTTAACCAGTTTTTATAAAAAATATGTTCAATATCTGCACTTGAATAACCACGTCTGCTCAGTATGCCTTTAAGATTCTGAAGATCAGCAATGTCTTCTAGATCATAAGGAGATTGTTCCTTACCATAGGCACCATCTAAATCACTACCAATAGCAATATGATTGATGTTACCAGCAATCTGACATATATGATCATAATGATCAACCACTTTCTCTAGGTTAATTCCTCTTTCTTTTGGATCATCCACACCGCGCACCCAATTGTCGGTCAGCATCCAGGTATCGAAAACTCCGCCAATTACTGCCTCTCTTTCAATCAGAACTTTGATCTGATCATTGGTTAGCTGTCTTTGATGATCTACCAGTGCACGACAATTATGATGACTTGCCCAAACAGGCCCTTTGAAAATTGATAATGCTTCTTCGAAACCTTTATCCGTTAAATGAGTTATATCCAGGATCATGTTCAAATTATCCATTTCCTTGACCAACTCTTTACCTTGCGCGGTTAGTCCATCGGTCATGCCTGTACCCGCAGCATATCTTCCAGGCCCGTAATGTGCCGGACCACAGGCCCGTAAGCCATAGGCATAGGCTTTTTCCAGATAGGAAATATTGACAAAGGAATCTGCGCCTTCCAGACTTAAAATATAACCAACCGGCTTAGTATGATCGGGTAATGATTTATCAAACCAAAGGGCCAGATGCTTCTCCATCTGTTCCAGATTGGTGATCTGCACCATCTCCCCCTGATCTTCAATGCTGCGATACCAAGCTAGCTGAGCCTGAGAAATACCCCAAGCAATTTCTGGAGAGTTCCATCCAGGCAAGGCACTTCCCGGTTCCACATAGCGCGCAATTTGGGTTGCTACCACTAGCCCGATATTACCCTTTCTGAGTTCTGGAAGCGCGACCACACCTTTTGCCCGATCAAGCTTGTCGGTCATTCCTTCTTCGCGGCTGCGTATCTGGTAGACCGTTTTTTTTAAGTCACGGTTCCACTCAATTGCATTCATTGCCAGATCAAGGTGGCAGTCAAAAATAAATACAGCTTCTTCAGTCATTTTTTAAGGTTAACCTAATTATTTACCACCATTTCGAAATGCGATTGCATCGATCTCCACTTTTATGCCATGACCTAAACCAGATTGAACGGTGGTACGGGCAGGCTTAACCTTGGTAAAATAGGATGCATAAACAGCATTATAACGATCAAAATCTTTGATATCACTTAAGTGAACTGTACATTTTACAATATCATCCAATGTGAATCCTGCCGCTTCGCAAATGCGTTTTACATTATGGATAGTTAAATGCGTTTCCTCTTCAATTGTTCCTAAAACGAAAGAACTTGTTGTAAAATCAACGGCAGCCTGTCCGCTCACAAATAACCAGTCGCCTGCTACCATTACCCCTGCAGAATATGCACCTGTACTGAATGTTTTATCTGCCTTATCCGGATGTTGTATTTCTGTCTTTTCCATTTTTTATTTTTTATTTTTTTATGATTGATTACTAGTTATTAATTAAATTCTAAGGTTCCGAAAAATTCCGGCCGATGAAAGTCGGGCTGTTCAGTATTGATCGTGTTCCAAGCTAAAAAATGTGGTTCAGGTAGATCATCTCCACATTTATAAAAATTAGCCCGGCATTGTTTACCTTTCATAGAGCTGAGCTTATGGTATTGAAAAGCTGCAAAAGGGATAACTAATGTCAGCTCCCATCCAATGTTTGCATCCTTATTTTTTGCCGGTTTAATTGAACTTTGAAACGCAATTAATTTGATAAGATTTGCAGAGGTCATTGTACGGTTGGCACGTTCCTTGCCATAACTTAGAAGACAGGTTCCGGCACAATTAAACTCGAAGTTATAATACTCGGGTTCATCCCCAAAAGAGACGAAAAACTCCACACAACTATCCTTATAAACCGGTTGATTAGGCTCATAATAGATCGCTCTGACATACTTTTCTTCGACAAAAAACTTGAGGAAGACATTGCTGTTAGAATAAGCCATAGCAAAGGCCGCCTCAGGTTTATAAGGAAATGCATCCCAAGGAGCGTTATCAATGATCTCTTGACGAACATGATCAAATTTTCTTGAAATTTCGCCAATCGCGGTGTTATCTTCTATATCAAGATATGGAACAGAAAGGTGTTTCATTTTTTAGCTTTTCTCACCTTCATCTTCCTTCTTTTTCGCCAGTTTTTGTTTGACGATATCAAAGGGATATTTCATTGCCAGTTTCCTTATTTCATAATTGAAATCGGCAAAAGTTTCTTCCCAAAGTTTTGTTTCTTCAGGAGTATATTTGTAAAAACCATGACCATTAGCAACTCCCTTTCCTCCAGCTTTCACGATATCATCGATCAGCTTTGGCATCCCAGTATCATTACAAAGTGTTGGATTTAAGTCTTTCATAACATTATGGTATGCAGGAACTCCGGTAAGGTCCATCCAGCCAAAAACGCCTACCAAAGTCATCCAGTATCCAGTATTATTACGGCAAGCTCTATCTACATCCTCAACGGTTGCATACCCGTTTTCAACCAGATAAAACGCTTCACGGTACATGGCATACATTAAGCGATTACCAATAAACCCACGGATATCTTTTCTGACCAATGTCGCTTCTTTATTCCAATAATTTGAAAGTTCATACAGGTATTCGCCCTTTTCAATATCACTCTCATCGCCACAAATCACTTCAAGGAAACGGGTGGTATGAGAAGGCTCTGCCCAGTGTAAACCGAAGAAACGGCCGGGGTGCTTGGTCATCTTTTGAAGAATACTGATTGGAATTGCAGAGGTATTACTGGTCATCAAAGCATCAGGAGCAATTTCAGCTTCAATCTTTCCGTAAACCACCTTTTTAATCTCTTCGCTCTCAAGAGTACATTCTATGACCAGTTTACAGGGCTTAAGCTGGGCGTAATCTTCTGTAATGATCAGATTCTTAAAATAAAACTCCGGATCTTCTGTAACCATACCCTCCTCTTTTGCTTTCACAAAATGCTTGCGGATACGCGATTCTGCGGTAGTCATATCGATACTGATTGGAGCAATGGCTACCACAGGGTGCCCGGCCATCAACAGGCAAGTTGTAATGCTACAGCCCATTAGGCCCAGACCCACAACACCTACCGGAATTTCATTTGTTTTAATTGACATATTAGTACAAAAATTTAAAAAATCATTTATTATTGGTCCCTGATTAAATCAAAGAAACCACCTGCCCAGTCTTCACTGACTCATCACAAGCAAAAGCAATTCGTAGACTATTTACAGCATCATCTCCATGTGCGGTAAGATCGAGATTTTCTAGAATAGACTTCAAGAAATAACGCTGCTCACGGTTACAAAGCTCCTGATGATCAGGCTCATCCTCCAGGTTGATCAGAATATCTTTTTTGGCAAATTTTTCATCTTTATCCAGATCGGCATGATGAAACAAAATAGATTCTGTTTTGGAATGCGATTCAATCGAAGCAGATTTACCTGCACCGCCTGCATCTTTAGCAACAATGGAAACTGATCCTTTTGGGCCAAATACATCCTTTACAAAATAGGCAGTTTCGCTGACCATTGGTCCCCAGCCAGCTTCATACCATCCCACAGAACCATCTTCAAAACGGATCTGTAGCTGGCCATAATTATAGTTATCGGCAGGAATCTCATCGGTTAATCTTGCACCGATAGCATATACCTGAACCGGCTTAGAACGTGTCATTTGGCACATTACATCAATATAATGAACGCCGCAATCCACTATTGGGCTCAGAGAGCTCATGAGGTTACGGTGGAGGGTCCACATAGCTCCATCACTTTGCTGATTCAGGTTCATTCTCATGACCAGAGGTTTACCTAACTGCCCAGTGAGTTCAATGAACTTCTCCCATGATGGATGATGGCGCAAAATGTATCCAACGACTAATTTTTTATTTGCTTTTTTTGAAGCCGCAACTACACGTTCAGCACCTTCAACTGAATCGGCCACTGGCTTTTCGATAAATACATGACAGCCTGCTTCAAATGCCTGAACGGCAAAGCGTTCATGTGTATCCGGATAAGTAGAGATACAAACCGCATCAGGCTTTGTAGCTGCCATTGCTGAATCCATATCATCAAATAATGGGTAATTAGCTCCCATTCGGGCATTCAATACTTCCTTAGATTTACCTCTAGACACCAGTCCTACAATTTCAAATCCAGGAGTGTTATGATAAGCGATGGCGTGAGATGCGCCCATGTTTCCGCAACCTATTACCAGGACGCGTACGGGGTTTAATTGATTTGACATAATTACAATATTAAATTATTAATAAATACTAGCAGTAGTAAAACCATGCCACCATTCATGTTTATATTTTACAAATTACCTTTCTTCAGTTCTTTTACGGCGTAATCGCAAGCTCTTGCTGTGAATGCCATATACGTTAAGGATGGGTTCTGGCAGGCGTTTGAAGTCATGAATGCCCCATCGGTAACAAACACATTCTTCACATCATGCATTTGATTCCATTTATTGAGAACTGACGTTTTAGGGTCATGTCCCATTCGGGCTGTACCCATTTCATGGATTGCCATTCCAGGGATAGCTGGTCTGTCGAACGACTGAACGTCTTTCATTCCGGCAGCCTCCAGAATTTCGGCTGCATCGTTTCTCATATCAATGCGCATTTTCCGTTCGTTCTCACCAAACTCACAATCAACTGCAAGCAATGGAAGTCCCCATTTATCCTTCTTTGTTCTATCAAGGAAAGCATGGTTTTTAAATTCCGGCAAATGTTCACCGAAAGATCCCAGTCCCATAGTCCATGGTCCCGGTTCTGTCATTTCATCATTGAAGTCCTGTCCAAAACCCATTTCAGGAATAGCTCTTTGCCATCCTGTACGGCTTGCACTGCCTCCGTAATGGAAACCACGTAAATAATCGCGCTCTGGCTTATCGCCAAGATTCCTGTATCGTGGAATATAGACACCTATTGGACGCCGTCCATAATAATATTTATCATCAAAGCCTTCTGCCCTTCCAGAAGCACCGATCTGAAAGTGATGATCCATCAGGTTATGTCCCAAATGCCCGCTGCTATTACCCAAACCATCAGGGAAAGTATCTGAAGTGGAATTCAAAAGGATTTGAGTCGTACCCAAAGTTGAGGCATTCATAAAAATTATTTTTGCAGAATATTCTATATGCTCATTGGTCTCTGAATCAATCACCATCACTCCTTTTGCTTTTCTGGTTTCTTTATCGTAAAGCACCTCACCAACTATAGAAAAAGGCCGAAGTGTCAGGTTTCCGGTAGCCATCGCTGCAGGTAAGGTTGCTGATTGGGTGCTGAAATAAGCTCCAAAAGGACATCCTCTGTTGCACAGATTTCTGTTCAAGCAGGTACCTCTTCCATTATGTGGAACGGTTAGATTGGCCATTCGATATACGGTCATCATCCGCTCTCTGTTATAATGTTTTTCGATTCGTTCTTTCACCGCCTTTTCAACACAGTTCATCTCAAATGGAGGAAGAAATATACCATCAGGTAATTGTGCAAGCCCCTCGTTTTGTCCGCTAATACCGGCAAAGCGCTCCACATAATCATACCATGGTGAAATATCCTTGTAACGAACTGGCCAGTCAACACCATAGCCATCCTTAGCATTGGCCGAAAAATCCATCTCACTTAAACGCAGACAACCACGTCCCCAAGTAATGGATCTGCCTCCAACATGATAGCCGCGATACCAGTCAAAGCGTTTTACTTCAGTATACGGACAATCTACATCATCTACCCAGAACTTAGCATTATGTTCTGTGTACTGACCACCACGGGTCTGTACCAGATGCCTGTTACGCTCTTCAGGAGTAATTCTTCCCCTATGTTTGAATTCCCATGGCTTCATCAGAGCTGTATCATAATCTTTTACATGCTCCACATTACGGCCACGCTCTAACATCAAAACTTTTAACCCCTTTTCTGTCAATTCCTTTGCAGCCCAACCACCACTGATACCTGATCCAACTACAATGGCATCATAGGTATTCTGCTTCTCTGCTTTTATATTAATATTCATCTTTCTTAGTCAATATTCTATAAATAATTAGGTTGCCCATGCTTTTTGTCCGGGTTGCAAAGGAATACAAGACTCATACCTACCCGGAATATGAACATATCTCAGTGCTTTAGTAGCACCAATTTCGGAGGTATAATAACCCAGACAAGTGAGTTCGTACATAAGCTGGAAAAAGTGTGAGGGTGTGGATCCAGCTTTAATTTGCGACTGAGCTTCAGCTTTAAATATCTTAAAAATCTCTTCCCGCTCTTTAAGAGTTAATGCAATGAATGATTTGCCATATTTGCTTTTTGAGACTTCATCTACTTTAATTAATCCATCTGCAAAATGCTTTTGAATATCAGTAGTATAACAATCCTGCATCATCATCACGATGAATGGACCCAATCCAGCTGCTTTAGCTCCGGGAACATCCTTTTTATCAGGAATGATCGTATCGGCAATTTCTGCCACCAGATCTTCCTGAGCATTGAGTGATTTTGCATCAAAATTTTGCCCAGTTACAGGCATAACTCCATCGGCAAAGGCACCAAGACTATTGAAGGTAATTGCGCCGCCTAATAAAAATGCAGCTCTCCTGACTGCGTCTCTTCTGTTCATCAATTCTTAGGTATAAAAAAACATTTTAACAAATTGCCCTTGAAAGGGGAAAAAAGCCCTTATCAGCAGCAAGATTTACAAAAGCTTAATTTAGATAGTTTTTTTAGAAAAATAGTATGTTTAAGCATGAATTTTGACCGCAAGCACTAATATTTCTTTCTTTTGAAGGCCAAAAGAAACAAAAGCCTATTTTTTCCCGCAAGGCAGCTGGCGCAATCCAACCGCACACAAAAAGCAAAACACACGGGCTGTGTTTTACTGAAGCTTAAAACAAGGCCCCGACCATCTACACTAGGCCTATCTTTTGCTTTTTGTTTAACAGCTGCTGAGGGGAAAAGGCATAACGCCTAAAATCTCAGTTCAAATTATAGCAGTATTTAAAGAATATCGAACTAAAGAATAACTACCAAATGAACCACAATACCCGCGCGGTGGGATGAAAGAACGGCGAGCCGGGTGTATGGCCTAGAGAAGTGGGAGCATCGTTCTTTCTTGATGTTTTGGATACTTTTTCATCAAGAAAAAAGTATCAAATATTCTTAGCCACAGGCAAAAACAAATTTTCTTATGCTTGGTGTTACCAAGCATGTATAATTTCACTCCGCTCATAGCCGCGGGGGCCTAGTTCTTTTTCTGTAGCAAAAAAGAACCAAAACGCTACCGCTGCGCCTGCTGCTATGAAAGGTTCTGCGAGGGCTAAGACAGTAATTGCCGCACCAGTCAAGGCGGAAGAGAGGTGAACGGAGGTTCAGTGAATGGACGATTTGTTTGAGATTGATATAAGTTTTCCAGTACTTGGAGTTAGCTACCCACACTCCTAAAGCTCCACTTAATTACTTCACTGAACCTTTTTTATAAGCGTCTTGCGCGGCATTGAACAGGGCTATAATTCTAAAAGCATCCTTACTATAAATATCAAAGCCCTGTACGTAGCCGTTGGTGGATGAACGTTCATAACCCCACTAACGCTCACCTTAGTACCCTGTCAGATTTTACTATTAAAAACAAATACAAAATGAACTACAATACCCGTGCGGTGGGATGAAAGAACGGCGGGCCAGGTGTTTTGCCTTGTGCGGTGGAAGCATCGTTCTTTCTTGAACTTTTGGTGCCTTTTGTTTCAAGACAAAAGACACTAGCCATCCCCGCGGCGATGAGCGGGTAAAACAAATTCCCCCTTCATAAAACTAAGTTCCTTCACGCTGTTCAGGATGACACCTGCATAGCGCCTTTACGCTTTCAGCTTTCACCTACAATACTTACCTCTGCCAACGGCGGAAACAAATAAACCGCTCCAGTTTTAATCTCCACACAGCGATATCTTTTTCTAACCAGTGATTCTTTTCTGAAAACCCGTCCGCCTTTTATTGAGAAAAGAGCGTTCATAGCAAGCTTTTCAACAGAAATGATACCCTCGGGTTTCTTGTCGTATTGCTTCAGTATTCTAAAAAGATTCAGGTCAGTACAACTGGAAGCCGCGGGGTTTTCGAGGTATTTGACTATGGCTTGCCTAATATCAGGCGGAAAAATAGATTGTTCAAAGAAGGGTCGCATCATCTTCTTGAAATTGTTTTTCCATTCCTGTCCGTGAGGTTTTGCTTTTCGTTTATATTCATTCCAAGTAAGCAGGTGAGCAAACTCATGAACAGTAGTGATCAAAAAGGCGTAAGGGTTCAGGTTATAGTTAACAGAAATACGATGTCCGGCATCTTTAAATGGATGACGGTAGTCGCCATGCTTGGTACTCCTATTTCTTGAGATCTTGAATTCACAATTGAAATAATCTATCCAGCGTGCGATGATGGGTGCTGCATCCACTGGTAGGTAATTACTCAAGACATTGATCTTATCCAATTTACTTCAAAAGATTGTACACAATAAAGCTTGCAAGATAAGCGAGTCCGGTCATGTAAACAAATTGAATGGCTGGCCATTTCCAGCTTTTGGTTTCACGGTAAACCACCGCAATAGTGCTCATACATTGCATAGCAAATGCGTAGAACATCATTAACGAAAAGGCTACCGCCGTAGTAAAAACGGGTAATCCGGTATCAGGATTACGTGCCGACTGCATTTTTTCACGTACCGATTCAACATGAGTATCATCGCCATCTACACTGTAAATTGTTGCCATGGTACCCACAAACACCTCGCGCGCTGCAAAAGATGTAATGAGGGCAATCCCTATTTTCCAATCAAAACCAATTGGCTGGATAGCAGGCTCAATAGATTTACCTAACATTCCGGCGTACGAATTTTCCAATTTTTCTGAAGCTTGCAAACGGTCAATCTCATCTTGCGGGAATTGTTGTTTTATCGTTTCAGAACTATACTTTGCTTCAATCTTATCAAAACGATCAGAAGGACCAAATGATGAAAGCACCCAAAGAATAATTGAAACAGCGATGATCACCTTTCCGGCTTCAAAAACAAAAGCCTTCACACTGCGGTACATCGTTAGCAATACATTATTCCAGCGGGGTATACGGTATACAGGAAGCTCCATAATGAAGTACCCTCTTTCTCTCGCCCTAATAACCAGCTTCATCACCAAGGCCACCAGTATGGCACTAACAATACTGAATACATACAATGACATTAATACAATTCCCTGCATATTGATAAGGCCCCAAAGCTTTACATCAGGTACAACCAATGATATTAATAAGGTATATACCGGCAATCGGGCAGAGCAAGCTATCAATGGGGTAACCATAATGGTGATCATCCGGTCTTTCCAGCTCTCAATATTACGAGCGCTCATGATTGAAGGTACTGCACAGGCAAAGCCTCCAATCAATGGCACTATTGATTTTCCACTTAAACCAACCTTACGCATGATCTTATCCATCATAAAGGTTACCCGCGACATGTAGCCAGTATCTTCAAGAATAGAAATAAAGGCAAACAGGATTGCGATTTGCGGGATAAAAATAATTACTCCGCTTAATCCGGCAAGGACTCCATCAATCAAAAGATCAGCTAATAGTCCGGGTGGCAGTATTTGAGTCCCCATATCAGTGAGCCACATGAACAATTGCTCAATGAGCGACATTGGATACTCTGACCATGCAAAAATGGACTGGAATATCAAAAAAAGGATGGCAAAAAATATAGCAAATCCAAATATGCGATGGGTCAATATTTTATCGATCCGGTTACTATAAGTTTCCTGTTTAGGATCAGAATTCATTTTAACAGTATCGAACAGCACATCATTGATAAAGTTATATCTGGTAATAGTTTCTGAAGCTTGCGATTTCTGGGAATGGAAGTCAAACTCCTGACTGAGTGCCTGAATTTTCTTTTTATGCTCATCGGATAAAAAGAGCATGTCTTCATGCTGATGGGCCAGCTGAAGTGCCACATAAGGATGCTCAATGTTGAGTTCATCTTGAATCTTGTGAATAAGCTCTGGTGCAATGGCCTCAACCTCAATAGAAGGTAATTGTAAAGGAATTGAGGTACTGTTTAGAATCGCTTCCTTTAGCCGATCAATACCTTGCTGTTTACGTGCAGAAATTGGAATAACCTGAATACCAAGCTTTTGAGCCAGCTCGTCAATAGCAATTTCAATTCCTGATTGCCTGGCTATATCCATCATATTTAAAGCAATGATGATGGGGATCTTCAGATCAGCAACCTGAGAAAATAAAAGCAGATTTCTTTTCAGATTCGAGGCATCGGCAACAAATACAATGAGTTCGGGATAATCGGGACCGTTTTTATCGGCAAGTACATCCATTACGATGCGTTCATCCCTGCTTTTTGGATAAATACTGTAAGTTCCGGGAAGGTCTGTGATTTGTGCGTTGCGATGATCGGAAAGTTTAACAAAACCGATCTTTTTTTCGACTGTAACGCCGGGAAAATTACCGATCTTTTGATTTAAACCAGTAAGTACATTAAATAGGGTAGATTTTCCGGAGTTGGGGTTACCAACTAATGCAACTTTTAAATCGCCGTTCACCTATAAATTATTGCATAATGATTGTTGAAGCTTCTTTTTTTCTAAGGCTCAACTGATATCCTGAAACGGTAATAGCCATGGGATCGCCAAGTGGAGCTAAGCGTTCAACTACGATAGATTCACCTGGTAAACATCCCATTTCGATTAATTTAACAGACATCTCTAAATCAGTAAATTCTTTAATAATGCCTGTTTGCCCTGGTAGAAATTGTGAAAGCTTCATATCCCTGTCTAAATCTTAATCAAAAATAAAGCTTATTTGAATTAATTCCAAATAAGAAAATTTTATTTTAAATTAATCAGACAATCTATCTGCTAAAAGGCTGATTTACGGGAGAATGGACTTGTATAAACTTTGGACATTTACAACCCTTTTTGAAAATACTGCAAGAGCTTAGACTGAACAAAGCAATAAGTAAAGCTAGTTTAATTCTATTTTTCATCGAATTGCCCTCTATGTAAAAATATATATCCAAAAATACCCATGCCTACACCGGTCATATCTGCAAACAGATCCCACCACTCAGCCGAGCGATAGGTAAATATCTCTAATTGCAAAAGCTCTATGGCAGCACCCAGAAAAAAGGTGATCCCTAAAATTTTAAAAATAGTTAAAGTACGGTAGGTATAACTTCCCTGTTCCTTGATCTTACCATGGAATAATAGTACTGTCAAAACAAAAAAGAAACCAGTATGTGCTAATTTATCAAAACCCTCAAAAAAAGTAAAACCACTATTAACTGATACATCGGCGGTAGGTATTTCACATACAATCACCACAAAAATGGCCCAAAGAATAGAAAGAGACTGGAATCTTAAAGTTTTTAGCATTAAACTCCTATCTGAGTTTCATAGTCTGATGAAGTCAATAATTCTTCGACTTGAGAAGCATCTGAAATTTCGATCTTAACCATCCAGCCATCTCCATAAGGATCGCTGTTCACCAGCTCAGGGTTAACATCAAGTTTCTTATTAATTTCAAGAATTTTACCGCTAAGAGGCATAAAAAGATCTGAAACTGTTTTTACTGCTTCAACAGTGCCAAATACATCTTCACGGCTTACTTCTTTACCCAAAGTGTTAACATCAACGTAAACAATATCTCCTAATTCATGCTGAGCAAATTCAGTAATCCCAACATATGCTAGGTTACCTTCAACGCGAATCCATTCGTGATCTTTGGTATATTTTAATTCTGCAGGAAATCTCATTTCGTTCTTTTTTTATTTTTTCAAAAATACTTTAAGTTGTGCAGACTTCCAATTTTTTGTAAGTAGATGATGTTGAGAAATTGTACTGGTACACGCGGGCCGCGTGTGCCATGGAATTATGAATAAAGAATAGCACACGCGACAAGCGTGCGCTAGCGCTAGCGCGTTATTAAAGGTTAAACCTCAAATTAACTCCGAAATTACTGAATGAGGTATTAAAAGTTTGAGAAGTGTATGGCTGAGTTATATTTCCATCGTAAAATAGACGCATGGTAAAGCGCTGGTTCAATACATAATCAACAGAGGGCCTAACAGTAATATTTTTTGCCCCTGATGAAACTTCGGCATCGTCAAGATCTGCACGATAGATAACGAGTTTCCTGTCGCTTAAGGCAAAATCAAGTTTAAAATTCATGTCGTTATCAAGTTTAAGTGATTTAAACAGACCAAAAGGAAAACGAAACTGAGTGGTGCGATATCCCATTCCGAAGACTGCGCCATTTTCCTTCTGTTGAGCCAGCTGACCATTGGAAAGACTGAAACTTAAAGCCCTTGATTTACGGTATTCCAAATTCAATGTCATATTGTTTTTAAGTCGCACATCAACACCAAGAAGAGGAAGAAACTGCTCAAATAAAGTGATCTGTGAAAACTGATAGAAAGGAAGAAAATTACCATTGGCATCTTTTACATTCACGCCTCCATTTATCTCCTGATATCGAACCAAAGAATTAAAACCATTTACGGTATACGTTGACCGATAAGCATGATTGATATCCAAAGAAGTAAAAATCTCATTGAACAAACTAAATTTCGTTAATCCATTATAGCTCAATCGCCAATTCGGAATCGGCATTTTTGGGAAACGGTTCAGAGCAATGGTGTTTGCATCCTTTCCGGTATAAGCTGCAAGGAATGAGGCAATCAATACATCCTGCGAATTCTTGTTATACCCATCTGCAAAGCCAGTTGTTGTACCTACAGAATTAGGATTGTTTGCGCCCAGCCTTTTCGAAATAATTGACCTGTTTTGCTGAAATTGCCTGAATAGTGCAGATGAATTATTAGTCTTATCCTCTTTACTAAATGCGGTACGCAATGAAAAATAGGAGATCGTATAATCACCGGTAGTTACCGGACTTAAATTCTCAAAGTTATTACTGGAAGGCAGAAACTTAAAATTGGTGGAATAGTTAAAGCTTTGACTTTTTAAGGCTGTTAATTCAATACGCAAATCACGGATCGGTTCAACTAAACCTCTGAAATTGAGATCTTCTTTAGATGTATTTATATATAATTGGTTTAACAAGGAGTCTCTGGTAATCCAGCCGCTTTCCAGTGCCCGGCCTCTGATATCATTCTGACCACCAAACAGAAAATCATATCCAGGAGCTCTGGAATTCATATTCTGACCAATAAAACCAGTCTGAGGTATATACCCAGGAAGGAAGGTGCCTTGGGTTTTGGTGTAGGCTCCAGTTACATTTTTCAAACTGGTCAGTAAATTCACAAAAAAGGCCGCAGTAGGATTTTTTTCTGAACTATTCATACTTCGAATGAATCCAAACTTATTATAGAGCGCAACCAAACTCAAACTTGGATTGAGCTGTATGGTTCGTGAATTTTGAATGGTATTTCCCACATCAATACTGGGGTCATTCAAGGTCAGTAAGGGCTCTGTTTGCCAGTTAAATCCGGAACCATAGCGCGTTGCCATTGTCACCCAATCCAATCCAGGTATTTTATTAATCGGAACATTGTAAGTAAGGTTCATGGTATGGCCATAATCTGTGGTCCTACCCAAGCTTTTCAAATTTTCCCAAAGTGTATCGCGTTTGAGTCCGTTTATGCGGCCTTCAGGCTCATCAATGATTGAATAATTAGTAGCGTTAAAATCGATCTGCATGGATCGGGTAAGGTTCCAGCTGATCCCATAAAGACGCGACATCTGAAAATTCTTATTGAAATTGGTATTTATTGGTAAAAAATTATTGGGATCATTATTTCTGAGCGTGTTCTCTGAATACAATCGATTCACATCTATATTAAAATTGAGGATGGAAGGTAACAGACTAAAGTTGAAATCACGAACTAGGGCAAGGCTTTTCGACTTGATCAGCTTTTCAAAAGGTGTAATTGACTTTGCCTGATTTGAATAATTGTACTGCAAGCCCGCACGGTAAGTCTTCTGGATATTGTCTTCATTAATAAAATCGCGATGATTGAATTCATTAAAAGCATAAGTTGCACTCAGGTTTTCAATATCCCACAATCGGGTTTTACTGTCGGGATTTGTCTTAATCTTACGGACATTCGTAAAATTGATGCTTTTCCTGGAGGTGAAATCTTCGGTTATGAATTTAAGAGAATCGCGCTCCTGTTTACTGGAATTTTCTAAGGTTGTTTTAAACTCGGTATCCTGATTCCGTGGATCATATTGTGGTGATCCAACCTGCGAAGAGAAATTCACAAACATAGGCACTTTAATTCCGGAGCGCTCTGAAAAGAATTTACCTAATTCAACATTTCCTGATACATCAATTAAAACATCATCTTCGCGATTACGCTCACTTACCTTACGATCAATGGAACCAAATCCAATGGTGCTCTTGCTTCCGGAGATCGTAATATCTGCAAAGTCTGCAAGCTTTGCATTCATCCTGGCAGTAGCTCCCCATCCGCCACCTTCATCAAAATCAGTTAGCCTCAACTCATTGAACCAGATCTGTGCCGCCTTATCCAAGCCGTCATCAAGCCGCGGATTTGCCGAATTTCTTAAGGGATTACGTACTCCCAGCATGTACACACGAACCTTACTCAGGTCGGGCTGCCCTTTCACAGTAATGATATTTACCCCATCCTGATAGATATATGGACGGTTTATTGGCCATGGCTGACCATTAAACACAGCCCTGTTACGTGCAGCTTTAGCTTCAAGAAATAACTTAAGTTCTATATCCAGCTTATTCTGTTCAGGCCAAATCAGTCCAGGGTCATTCGTGCCCGGATTCGTTACTTTCAATGGAATATCGTAATCATAGTAATTATCCTGATTATCAGTTCCCACCCGAAGGAATGCACGAAGGTCATTATCTCTCAGCTGATCACCTTCAGCATGAATGAACATTTCCATTCGCCTGTATGATCGGAAATCATTAGAAGTGGTACGGAAAGTTGCACGACCATAACCGTCTCTAAGATTCTTAACACTTAATGCAAGTGATTGCTCATTTTGACGAGATTCGCCACGGAAATTTGTAAAGTCGATTTCTCGGGTAATGCCTGGAGGAAGAACATAAGGGATAGGTGTACGCTTGCCATTTTCTTCTATGTTCACCGCACTTACATCGATCACAGAATTATCTAACCCCGGATTGATTAGGGCAGGATCAGTAATTACTTTGGTCGGGTTATTTTCTGAATTATATCTTCTCCACTCACCTCTTACTAATTGCAATTTTGCCATACGCATAACCGTAGTATCAGCAAAATCGGTTGTGAACATCCTGATAAATCTGATGGATTTAAAATCTTCAATATTACCAACCTTTTGAATAAAATTTGCGATTGGTATTTTGAATTGAATCCATCTCACGGTTTCCTGCTTACCATTTGCTAGTTTGACGGAGGCAGAAACGATATCAGAAATATAGTTGCTTCCAACGCTCTGCAAATCTTGTGGGCGTATCGATAACTTGTACTGATAATATTCATCTGCCTGGGTTGAATTATTATCACGATTTATATCTTCCCCATCAGGGAATGAAGTGGCCGCGGTATTTTCAATCCCGGTTTGATCTATAGACTGCTGAGAAGTTTTGGAGTTTCCTTCCGGATTATTATACTTTTCATATCTTTTTAGGATCCCTGCATTTGCCTGATCAAGATTAGAGCCACGGTAATACTGGTAATCATCAGAAGATGGATCACTTTCAAGAATAGAGCCCACTTGTGGGTTAACAATTGCTTTCACCTGATTTAGAAATGAGCTGAACTGCTGGCGTTCATCCACAGAGCTCAGACCGTCGAGTCCTACATCCTGAAATTGTCTGGATGTTGGGTTATTATCGAAAGCCTGAATAACCGGCTGAAGTTTTGGAACTCGCCCCCAGGTTGTAGGATCTGTTTTTGCTGTACTACCATCTGCTGGCAATCCATTTTCCAGACTTTTTCTTCCATCCTTCAAAATATCCTCAGTGATATTCCCTAGGTTAAAATATAGGTCACCACCCCTACTGGTCTTGTTATAAATAAAAGGATCCAGCATCCACAATTCAATGAATTCAATGTTCAGTGCTTCAAAATCATTCGTTTCCAACTTCCTGAAAATTCCACCCCACCTGCTTCTTGGATTAGCCAGACTCCCATTTTGAGTTAAGCCCGTTGTAGTAAAATTATATGGGCCCCTTTCAGTGGGGTAATAGGCAAGATCAAAGGTTGGCAAAATTATAGCCTGCCCAGTATTGGATTCCTTAAAAGGAAAAACCTCTCGCTCAAAAACCTGTCGTACATAATGGTTTGATAATTCATTTTTATCTCTGCGGATATTATCAGGAGTAAGAGAATTACCGGTAATAAAAAAAATGGGATCAATATTATAAAAGGCTAATCGCGCCCTATTAAAACCATAGGACAGGTCATTATTTAGTCTCGATTCAGGAAATTGCTGTGGAGTTCCTGATATTTGCCATGAGATGGCACTTTTAATATCTATTAAAGATCGACTGGCCTCAAAATCATCCAGATAACTTGCACCATTCTTGCTACCGGCAAAGTTTAACGCTCTTGGGTGTCCGGGAACAAGTTGAGCATATTCACCTGAAAATGTGATGCTCGATGCCTCTTTTGTATTAATGAATGGGATCTTATCGACCATTCGGGTAAGCCACCTAGAAGGTGAACTGTAATTGACATCAAGCCCCCAAATAGTATTAGAAATAGCTTCCTCACCGATATTCACTTTTTGTGTAAGTGGCTTTTCGGTCAGGTTCATGAAAGTACCCCCCAGATTAAGCTTATTATTTACCCGGTAGTCAAACCTTGAACCGGTAAGAGATCTTTGCTGTAGACCAAAGAGTTCATTATTCTCCATTTTGATCCTGATTTGTTGTCCAGAATTTAATAATGCCTGGTTTAAGATCCTAACCAAACCTATATTGTAATCAACCGTAAAATCTACGCCCTCTTGCAAAGGCAAAGTACCGGCAATTACCTGAACAGATCCTGCAGGGATATTAATAGCATTCAATTGAAATTCCGAACCGCCCTGCGACTGATACGTACCTCTGATCTGGTATCTATTTAGTTTTGCAAACAATTGCTGTGCAATAACTTTTGTAGAATCATACAGCGGCTGATAAACATATTTATTGATCAGATTTCTCTCTGTAACCGGATCAAATCGCTTTGCCAGGTCTGCACCAAAAGGTTCAACCAATGGGAAAGTAATACGACCATTCAACGGATCGATGGTTATCCCCTCCAGAAAATCGAAAAAACCATCAGGCTTTCTATCATTTTGCTGATTCAGATTATCCAAATTGGTCATCTGGATCCACAATTTGCCCTTTGTATTCTTCCCTTCGGTCATCTGGGGTTTTTCAATACCAGTTTCCTCATCAAGCCTGAAAATATTTAATCTGAAGTCGTTACGGCTTACTTGATAGGCCCCCAACGTATAAATATTCTTCATCATCAAGTCCCAGGTAGGTAAGCTGGTCTTGAGTGTTTCATTTTTCAAAAGCTTTACATAAAGCACTTCAGGAGTTGAGTTATTGACAGGAACATCGGTAGAAAACTCACCCACCTGATATTCAACACCATTAATTGTATATCGAAATGCAACGGCCAATACTTCATCAGCATTCAAGGCTGTATTCAAAGAAATATAGCCAAGACGAGGATTCAATATATATTCTTTGTCAGTAAGGCTACGGGCAAAAGTTAGTTTGGCAAAGTTATCGGTACCTCCACCACCTGGCTGAAAAAATGTATTCGCAGCATTGGAGTTAGAGAGCCTAACACCCGGAGGCAAAACCTGTAATAAATTATTCGATTGCTGGGCAAAACCAGGGCCTGCAAAGCCGGCAGGATAAACCGAGAAACCTGCACCTCCCTGAACCTGATTAGTATTGTAAACCCTGTTCTCTCCTAAATCAAGCAATGCCAGAACATCTCTTGAATTGGCTGAAGTATTTGCCCGGTTAGTTACCCAAACTTCGAGTTTTGTAATATTAACATTCGAACTGTTGAGCGGGATATTCTCTAATGCTTTACTATAATTATTTCTGAAATACTGAGCCAAGAAATAATGCTTATTGGTTTCATAATTATCTGCAGAGATTGTAAATTCATTCTGCTGCGAACCGTTTGTGATCGTTATTTCGCGCTGCTGTGATTTTTGCTGCGAAAAAATACTAGTTACATTTAAGCGACCAAACTGCAACTGGGTCTTCAATCCAAATAAAGCCTGACTGCCCGTTATCAGTGATGAACTTAATGGAAGACTCACATTACCAGCCTCTATTTTCCGGATAATCTCATCATCTTTACCTGTATAATCCAGCTTAACCTGATTTTCGAAATCAAACTGAGCTTCGGTATTATAATTAGTGGTGATTTTCATCTTCTCACCAATCTGACCGGTAACATTCATCTGTATCCGCTGGTCAAAGTCGAAATTACCTTGCTTCCGCTGACGCTCATTGAACATTGGATTCTCATTGCGACTTAAACGGCCTGAAAAGGTAAGATCGGCAGATCCCTGCGGTCGTATTTCAATGGTATTTCCGCCAAATATACGTTCAAAAGATTTGCTGTTTATTTTTACAGGAGGTATGAAACCAGGCTCACGGGCCTCAGAAAGTGGCAAATCTGCCAACTCACGCCAATAATTACGTTTGATAAGCTCATTCTCGTATTTCTGATATTCTTCGATACTGAGGTATTGTGGAGCTCTGTACAAACGATCACCTATTTTTTCGCGAATGATATATCTTTTTGATATAGGATCGAATTCTACACTGCGTTGAATATTGGAAGGATTGGGAAGAACTATTCCAGCCTGCTTTTTAAACTGCAGAGTTTTGAAATCCTGAAAAGGATAAACAAGTTTTGAGGTATCCTTTTTAGCAGCGGTATTTTGAGCAATAGCCTGTCCTCCCAAAAATAGAATGAAGAAACAAATAAAACTCTTTAGGAAAAAAGTAGCTGCACTCCTCAATTTCTAGACTATGTTGATGTTAATTATAAATTTTTAAGCGCAATTTTTATCAATTGCTCTACTGATAAATTTTCAGATCCAGTTTTTATAGCCGTATCCAATGATTTTTCAGCAACATTTTTTGCAAATCCTAACATTACTAGCGCCGACAATGCCTCATCCTTAGCTGTATTATGACTAGGCATGTTGATCAACGAATCAGGACCCTCCTTCTTCAGTTTATCTTGTAATTCAAGAATCATTCGCTGTGCAGATTTAGGGCCAATACCCTTTATTCTCTGAATCAGCGGAACATCTCCCTGAACAATTGCAGTTTGTATTTCTGAAGGTGTTATAGAAGATAAAATCATCCTTCCGGTATTCGGGCCAATACCCGACACCGAAATAAGATGTAGAAATAAACGCCGTTCACCTTCCTCATAAAAGCCATATAAGGTATGTCCATCTTCTTTTACATGAAGCCAGGTATAGAGTTTACATCGCTCCGTATCCTGTATGGCTCCATAGGTATTGAGTGATATATTTATTTGAAATCCTATCCCACCCGCATCAATTACAACATAAGTTGGACATTTGAATGCGAGTTTACCATCTATATATGCATACATATCAATTAATGTCTAATATTTATTTTCATTACGATCAAACTAAAGATCTTTATTTTACATTCAGTACTCGCCTGAAAATACTTTTCACACGTGTTACAACCGGCGAATTCTGCTCCTCTTTGGTTTGAGCATCAACTACTGCAATGGTAACCATATTTACAATTTCACGAACTGAACTTCCTAGCTGCAATATATGCACTGGCTTATTCAATCCCAAAAGGATTGGACCTACAGCCTCGGCACCTCCCAATTCCTGTAATAACTTATAGGCTATATTACCAGATTCCAGGTTAGGAAAAATTAGAACATTGGCAGGAGCGCCAACCAAACTACTGAACGGGTAATTATCTTTCAATAGGTCTGGGTTCATCGCAAAATTAGCTTGCATCTCGCCATCTACAATAATATCCTTGTGCTTTTCATGTAGTATTTTTACCGCCTGACGAACTTTTTGAGGCACTATACCGTCATTTGATCCAAAATTGGAATAAGACAACATCGCTATTCTTGGCTGCACATTAAATTGTTTGACGGAATGATCAAGCAGGATTGTAATATCAACTAGCTCATCAACAGTTGGATTTTCATTTACAGTAGTATCTCCAAAAAATACAGGCCCATTTTTTGTCAGCATCATATACATGCCGGCAACCCGGTTTACTCCTTCTTCAATACCTATTACCTGAAGTGCAGGCTTGATGGTTGAACCATATTCTTTTGTTAGTCCGGAGATCAATGCATCTGCCTCACCAAATTGAACCATTGCAGCTCCAAAATAGTTACGATCTCTCATCAACTTTTTAGACTCAAATAAAGTCACGCCACGTCTCTGACGTTTTTTGTACAACAATTCGGCGTACTTATTACAGGTATTTAAATCCTCTAGTGGATTGATAATCAATACTCCTTCAAGCTCCAGCTCATTTTCAAGCATGATTTGGCTTATCTTTTCTTTATCACCAAGCAAAATTGGAATAGCAATACCTTCATCGCGCACAATCTGTGCTGCCTTTAATATTTTATAATTATCTGCCTCAGCAAAAACAACGCGCTTAGGTGATGACTTCGCTTTATTGGTAATTGTACGCAATAATTTATCATCTAAACCAAGCCTTGTTTTTAATTCCTCATTATAGGCATCCCAATCAGTAATGTGCTTGCGGGCAATACCCGAATCCATGGCAGCCTTGGCAACAGCCGGCGAAACAGAGGTAATAAGGCGAAGGTCTATTGGCTTAGGAATGATGTAATCTTTCCCGAATTTGAGGTTTTTAGAATTATAGGCTAGGTTTACAGCCTCAGGAACAGTCTTTTTTGCAAGTTCAGCAATAGCAATTACTGCAGCTTTTTTCATTTCCTCATTAATACCCGTTGCCCTTACATCAAGAGCTCCCCTAAAGATATACGGAAAACCAAGAACGTTATTTACCTGATTGGGATAATCAGACCGTCCTGTAGCCATAATAATATCTTTTCTAGTTTTAATTGCAAGATCGTAGGCAATTTCCGGGTCAGGATTAGCCATTGCAAAAACAATTGGATTTTTAGCCATTGTTTTAAGCATATCAGCAGTCAATACATCAGGAGATGATAATCCGATAAAAACATCTGAATCTTTTACTGCCTCAGCAAGTGTGTTGATCTTACGGATAGTAGCAAATTCAGCTTTGGTACCTTCCAGATTGTCGCGATCATTACGAATAACCCCAGAGCGGTCAAGCATCACAATATTTTCTTTTCTAGCACCTAGACTTACATAAAGCCTTGTGCATGAGATTGCTGCAGCACCTGCACCATTGACTACAATCCTAACTTTATCCAGCTTTTTCTTTTGAATCTCACAAGCATTAATCAATGCAGCTGCAGAAATAATTGCTGTACCATGTTGATCGTCATGCATCACAGGTATTGACATGCACTCTTTTAAACGGCGTTCAATTTCAAAACACTCTGGTGCCTTGATATCTTCTAGATTTATTCCTCCAAATGTAGGTTCTAATGCCTTTACAATCATGACAAATTCATCGATGTTCTGGGTATCCAGCTCAAGATCAAATACATCAATGTCGGCAAATATTTTAAACAACAAACCTTTACCTTCCATAACAGGCTTACCAGCCTCAGGGCCAATGTCACCAAGGCCCAATACAGCTGAGCCATTACTAATTACAGCCACAAGATTACCTTTGGCAGTATATTTATAAACATCTTCTTTATTTTCTGCGATCCGCAGACAAGGCTCAGCTACTCCGGGCGAATAAGCTAGAGATAGATCACGTTGAGAGTTTGTTGGCTTAGTGGGTACAACTTGTATTTTCCCAGGACGCCCTTGTGAATGATAATCAAGCGCGTCTTGTTTACGATTAGTCTTACTCATTAAATTGGAAATTGGTTAGTTGGGCAAAATTACGATTCTTTTCGTAACGGCTGTCATAACATTGACTCTATCGTATGAATCTTTCCAAGATTAGCCTTTACTTATTTTAAGGCGCATTCCCGGAATTATCTCTGAATTAGTTAAACCATTCAGTGCTTTAATTTTTGCAACTGTCAAACCCTTAAATTTTGCAGCAATTTTGGAAAGGGTATCACCTACTTTAACACTATAGTGAACATAGGAGCTTTCCTTTTGAACAAGGTCTATTTTTTTATCGGGGTTCAAATAAATGGTTTGTCCGGGAACAATAGAATTGCTCTTCAAATTATTCCAAGCTTTCAAATTCTGAACCTCTACACCATAGAGATTAGCAATACTACTCAGACTTTGTCCTGACTTAACCTTATGTACAATTGCTTGGGCTAAAGGCTCATTCAAACCCGGCAATACCGAAACCGATTTTACTTCATCCGCTTTCCCATTAAAAAGATCATATAAAGATGAATACGCTGAATTTGTTACTGATGGGATAACCAGAGGCATTGGAAACAATGTAGTTCCGTTAATAATCTGTTTTTTATAGGATGGATTCAGAATCAGCAACTCATTGACATCCAATTCTGCGGCCTTGGCAATGCTGCTTATCGATATTTTTCTATTGACCGATATGATATCCGTATGAGTATTAATCCCAGCTGGCTTAACTGTTATCTCATGAATTTTATGAAACTTCATTGCATAGACTGTAGCAATGAATGCCGGCACATAATTTTGAGTCTGAACAGGAAGAAAAGGTCTGACCTTCCAAAAATCTGCTACTCCGCCAGATTTGGCAATTGCTCTGGTAACAGCACCTGTTCCGCAATTATAGGCAGCTATGGCCAGTAGCCAGTCACCAATACTTTTATAAGCATCCTTCAAATAATGTGCAGCCGCAAGACTAGCTTTTTGAGGATCCTTACGTTCGTCTGTGTAGGTATCCATATTCAGACCGTAACCCTTTGCCGTGTTATACATAAATTGCCATGGCCCAACTGCACCTGATCTGGAAACAGCATTGGGGTTTAGTGAAGATTCAATGACTGTAATATATTTCAGTTCATCAGGAAGACCAATTTCTTTCAATGCTTTTTCAATGATAGGGAAATAGTATTCCGACAGGCCAAGCATTTTACCAATATGCTCTTTCCTGTTTATATAGGCATCAATATACTTTTGAACGTACCTGTTATAGGAGAGATCAACATCCTTCTTTATTGAGTCTAAACGGTTTTTATAAATACCATTTTGAAAGGAAATCAGTGAATTATCTACAAAAACAATCTTAGGAAGAGTATCCTGTACTATTTGGAGCGGTTTAATCTCCGAATGATTCATTACTAATGAATTGACAGCATTTTTCTCTGATGCATTTGCAAAAGTGCAGTAGATAAGTATAAAAAAAATGAAGTGGGCTATCGTTTTATTCATATTTATGAATTTATATCTGCAATTCTATAGCTAATTAAAGAATATGGATTTTAATTTGAATCGATTCTATTAGAATCAATCAGCTTACAGTATATTTTTGAAAAATTCAACAATTCGCTTTCATTAAAGCGCTTACCTAAAAACTGTATTCCTAACGGTAATCCATTTTTGTTATTGCCTGCAGGTAAAGAAATTGCAGGAATTCCTGCAAGTGAAGCTTGAACAGTAAAGATATCAGCCAAATAATTAACTACAGGATCATCGCTTTCTTCACCAATTGTAAATGCCGGGGTTGGTGCAGTTGGCAACATGATAAAGTCATATTTATTTAGAATGTCATTAGTTTTATCGCGTATTAATCTGCGTACTTTCTGTGCCTTAGCATAGTAGGCATCATAATATCCTGCACTTAACACAAAAGTGCCGAGTATAATCCTGCGTTTAACTTCAGGCCCAAACCCTTCTGATCGCGAAGTTTTATACGTCAATTCTAGATCAGTGGATCGATTACTTCGATATCCATAATGTACCCCATCATAGCGAGCCAAATTTGAAGAAGCCTCTGCCATGGTTAAGATATAATAGGTAGGAACAACATACTCCAATAATTCAAAAGAGACTGGCTCAACAACATGGCCTGCATCTTTTAGAATGGCGATACTTTTTTCAAAAGCCTGTTTGACCTCGGGATCAAGACCTTTTGAATGTAAAGCCTCAGATAAGTAGGCTATTTTAAACTTTTTATAGGAATTAATTTCTGAAGAATAGGAAGGAACTGATTTCGAAGAGGCTGTGCTATCATACTCATCTGGGCCAGAAATAATCTCCAGCAAAATAGCCGCATCTTCAACACAATTGGTAATAGGTCCAACCTGATCAAAAGAAGAGGCATATGAAATGATTCCATGTCGTGAAACCCTACCATACGTTGGCTTAAGCCCAACAACCCCACAAAATGCTGCAGGCTGACGTACAGAGCCGCCTGTATCAGTACCTAAAGCTGCAAGACAAAGACCTGCTTGAACGGCCACTGCCGATCCTCCTGATGAACCTCCAGAAACCTTAGTTAGATCGGCATTGTTTTTTACCGGTCCATAATAAGACGATTCATTGGATGCTCCCATTGCAAATTCATCACAGTTCAATCGGCCAATGATAATGGCATCCTCAGCAATAAGTCGCACTACTACCGTAGCAGAAAAAGGAGAAATATAATTTTCAAGAATCCTAGAAGAGGCAGAAACCTTATGGTCCTGGTAACAGATATTATCTTTGATACCAATTACCATGCCTGCCAGTTTACCAGCAGTACCTGCGTTAATCTTTTCTTGTACCAGAATTGCCTGATTACGTGCTTCATCAGCAAATACTTCTACAAAAGCATTCAGCTCCTGTTTTTCAGAAATACGACTTAAGTAATATTCAACCAGAACAGGTAATGTAAATTTCTGGTCCTGCTTGGATAATGCAGACTGAATATTGGAAAGAGAAGAAATACCTTCCATGCCTTGAATCATGTAAAATTAGAAATTTAACCCTTAGTGAAGATGGTCTCTGATTATTGAGGAAATCACCTAATTGTATGCCAGGCAGGTTTGGCTCTATTGTATTTAAAGAATCCCAAAAGGCAAAATAAAAAAAATGATCTTCCTGACTGTCAATAGGATTGACAGAACATAAAGATCATTTTAAATATAAATTATTTAACGTCCTGATCTTTTGTTGTAGCTGAAGGTGCATCACCCTCGCCGTTTTGAGCAGTCTTAAATTCCTTGATACCTTTGCCCAATCCGCGCATCAGTTCTGGAATTTTTTTGCCACCAAACATTAAAAGGACAACTACTACGATTAAGATCACTTCCGTAGCTCCAAGTCCAGCAAATAATAAAATTGAGTTTAGCATGATAATTTATTTAATGTGCAATTTTTGTGTTCTCAAACCCCGCTTCATCTGGATTCACATATCCTGAAGAAACTTCTTCATTTGAATTAGTATCTGTAACTGTTGTATTTGTTTCAGCAAGAGGTGCATCCATATCAGGATAAGTACCGTCTGCATGAGCAGAATAATCATTCTGTGTATCTGCGTAATTGTTTTCCGGGCTGTGATAAGTATTCTCCGGAGTTGTAGCTGCTGCCTTTTCTAGATCTGCAGCTTCGGTTACTGTATTAATATTATTGTGAATCTCTCTTTTAATACCATCCGAAGCATCTTTAAATTCCCTCAATCCCTTTCCAAGGCCACGGGCAAGTTCAGGCAGTTTCTTACCTCCAAATAAAAGTAAAACGACAATGAATATCAAGATCATCTCTGGCCCACCGATATTCATAAATAACAATATTGAATTATTCATATAACAAAGATCAATATACAAATATAGGCATTTTAAATACCTTAAAATTAAAAATTAATTTGAAAGCCAGCTTGAAGGATTCAAGGGAGTTGCCCCTTTCCTTACTTCAAAATGCACTTCCGTTGTGTTATCAATAGGATCAGTTATCACTATACCTATATTTTGCTTTAACGAAACTTTCTGCCCTCTTGATACATTAACACTCTTTAAATTTGAATATACCGTAAAATATTCACCATGCCTAATCAAAATTGCATACGAACCTGAAATGTTTTGTACAGCCGCAACCTCGCCTGAAAATACTGCACGAACTTGCGATCCGGCTGCAGTTTTTATATCCACTCCATTATTTTCTGTGGTAACATTCCGTCCAATAGTATGATTCCCAAAGTCTTCTATGACCATTCCGTTGCTAACTGGCCATGGTAAACTACCTCTGCTACCCAAGAAATCTGAAGATAATTTAGCCGATTCAGGAGTGGCTGCCAAAATACTTGAACCACTTGCAACAGGCTTAGCATTAGGCACTTCCCTATTTTCTGCTTTAGCCTTTGCAATAGCAGCCCTAGCCTCAGCTTCAGCTCGTTTACGTGCTTCTTCTATTTCTTTGTTAATTGCATTTTGAATGGCCCTATTCAGCCTTGCCGACTCCCTTTGCTTTTGGGTAAGTTCCTGTTTTAATTGCTTTTCTTGACTAGTCAGATTATTTAGAACTTTTGATTTGCTATTCTTCTGAATACCCAGAGTTCTTCTTTCCTTCTGCTGATCTGAAAGCAAATTCCTTTTTTCCTGCTTATTACGGTCGAGCTCAACAATTCTGACATTTAATTGCTTTTGAGTACCCTCAATATAAGTGGCCTGTTTTTTTCGATACTCGCTAAACTGTTGCAAATATTTTAAACGCTTGAATGACTGATTAAAATTTTCTGCTGCGAAAATAAACATGAGCTTACTATAGGAGCTTTGATTACGAAAGGCAAACAAAACCATAGCTGCATATTCCTTTTTAAGCTTATTTAATTGTGATTGCAGTGTTCTGACAGTATTGGTATTATCAGATATCTGATTGTCAAGCAACTTTACTTCAGAATTGATCACATTGATCTTTTTTTCACGCAAACGGATCTGAGCATTCAAAGCTCTGATTTCTTTCAGTGATAAATTCTTGTTGTTTGCAGTTTGATTCAAACTCCGATTAAGCGATTCTATTTCCCGGGTCAAAGCTTCCTTCTGCCTTCTAAGATCAGAACTGCTCTGGCCAAAAGCTTCAGAGGCAAGGCAAAAAATAAACAAGAAAAAGATGTACTTAAATATCTCCATTCAAACAAATGTATTTAATTTTTAATCAAAAACCGCTCTGGAACTCTAAAGGGAAGGTCGACATTACCATCCATATCAATTTTTAAATAGTTAAGGTCAAGACTAATCGCTTTATTCTTGGCCTTTGAATTCATGATCACCGAATGAGGAATCAACTGCTGATTGATGGATAAGAAATTACTATAATTAATAAGAAGCTCCTGCCCTGCAGAAGCATCGTTCAACTGAGTAAATAATACCTTATTTTGCTGATCAACAGTGAAATTATAGACCATGGAAGCCAAAACTGTTTTAAGTTGGGTATTTTCGCCTTCATTTTTCAGTTGCGTAGATGTGCTTATAAACTCTGATATCGCATTTCCAAGCAATACGGATTGAAGTGTCTGGAAAGTTATCCGCTCATTCGTAAATTCATAAATATAACTGAATGGCTTTTTAAGATAAATATTGTCCATTCTGTTCAAAACCTTAACACTGTCGGCTGTTATCAATGCGCGTGCTACTTCCAAACCCGCCAGTGCAGTTACAGACACCCAGATGGCTTCATTATTCCTGATCCGGATATTCATATTCACATCATTGCTCTTATTATTGATGTTCAGATCAGCTTTGGCTTTAATCGATAAGGTTTTGAAAACCGTGTTCATTCCATTTACAGCATCCAGTTTAATCTTTTGGGTCAAGTCAGGCGATGGTGGCATAGAATCCATAATTTTAGGAATCACGGAAGCAGGCAAAAGCTCTTTCTTAGCCTTACAGCCCGCAAAAATGAACAAGATTGCAAGCAAACCAATTATTTTAGTCGATATATTTTTTCTCATTGATCTTTTTTTCCAATTTATCAGAGTCTGAACCCTGCGCTTTAGCACTTTGCCACTGCTCTAGTGCTTTCTCCTTTTCGCCAAGAAGATATAAAATATCTCCATAATGTTCCTGTTGAGTGGCATTGTTAGAGGTCTTACCCTGCAATGATTTTTCTATCCATTTTTTGGCATCTGCATACTTCTTTAACCGAAAGAGAATCCAAGCATAGGTATCTTCAGATGATGCATTATCCGGATCAATCTCTAATGACCTCTTCGACATTTTTTCTGCTTCCTCAAGATTCTCTCCTCTTAACGATAAATAGTATGCATAATTATTCAGCACATACGAATTACTCGGATCAAGCTCTAGCGCTTTAGTATAAGCCTGATCAGATTCCTTAAATTTTTTTAAAGCATTATAAGAATCTCCCAGAGTAGAATAGATCTGCAGAAGTACATCATTATCCTCAGACTCAAGATCAAGCGCGCTTTTTAAGATGGAAGCCGCTTTTTCATAATTTCTAGTCTGGGCATACCCAATACCTGTATAGAGGTATAATGCAGCTTGATTTGGGAATATACCCAATGCTTTATTGCCATCTAAAATTGCCTGCTGAAATTCTCCACGACTTACCTCTATTCGCAATAACTGTTCCCAGATAAGATACACCTGATCGTTAATCGCTAATGCCTTTTTGTATGATTCCTGAGCCTGCTCATATTTACGCTCCTGAAATAGCACATCTCCCTGAACCGCAAAGGCTTTTGCTTCATTCGGATGAACCCTTACCATGATCGAAGCCAGTTCATTAGCATAAGCCCTTGCCTTCATTTCAGTAAACATTGGAAAAAATGAAAGAACAATCCTTACTTTTTCATCAATGTCTAGGTTGGGATCTGCAAAAGCCACCTTAAGTTCTATGAATGTATTCTCGTACTGCTTTAATGCCCTGTAGTGATCAGCTAAAGCAAGTCGCACCATAGCATTTGATGAAGAAACAGACTTTGCTTTAATCAGAATTTCAATAGCTTTTTCACGATTTCCTGATTGGGTAAGCACTTCACTCAGATAAATATAATTTCGTATTTCATCAGGTTTGGAGGCAATCAAACCTGTTAGTTCTTCTTCAAGCTTGCCTGATTTTCCTTGCTGCATCAATATCCGTTGCCTGGCAGAAATAAGTTCATCTGAGGAGCCAAATTTCTTCTCAATTTCATCATAGGCTGATGCGGCATCATCTACTTTACGTAGAATAAGAAATGCATTTGCTTTATCATAGAAGTAAGCTTCTTTCTTAGGTGCGATCTTGCTGAGCTCCTCAAGAACAGGAACTAGCTGAGCTATTTTATTGGTCTTTTTATAGATATCAGCAAGGAGTAACCAATACCATTCATTTTCGGGATTAACCGTTACTGCATTCCTAATCAGGCTCTCGGCTTCGGTTGTATTATTCTGATCAAATTTTAAATTGGCCAACTCATACATAGCGGCATCATTCGAGGGATCTACTTCAAGCACCTTCTCAAAATTTAGAGCGGCATCAACATAGTTCATCACAATCTTTTCATGAAGGCCCTCGAAGAAAAGATCTTTGACCTGAATACTGTCTCTCTGATTCAGAACCTTGCCAACAACAATAACAGGCCCATTCTTATTCTCCTTATTTTTTTTTTGCGCCAATAGAGAAAATGCACAACTAGTAAGGATGAATAAAAATGCTGCTTTTTTCATGCTCTTTATAATCCGGTATGACCATAGCCGCCTGCACCGCGAACAGTTTCTGACAGTACTTCCACTTCTTCCCAAGTCACTTTTTGATGTACTGAAATGATCATTTGAGCAATGCGGTCGCCATTATTAATTTCAAAATCTGTGTCAGAAAAGTTAATGAGCAAAATCTTTAACTCACCTCTATAATCGGCATCAATGGTACCGGGTGAATTTAAAACAGTGATTCCATACTTCAATGCTAGTCCGCTTCTGGGTCTAATCTGGGCTTCAAAACCAAGGGGCAATTCCATAAATAAACCAGTGGGAATCAGCTTCCTTTGCATTGGCTTTAAAACCTCTAGTTCGGTCAAATTTGCCCTGAGATCCATTCCTGCAGAGGCAAAAGTTTCGTAGGCCGGAAGCGGATGCGATGATCTGTTTATTATCCTGATATTCATTTTATGCCAAAAATTGCTTTGAGTTCCTTCCGTTCAACAAAAAATATTGTACCTGTAAATATAATAAAGAGCGCATTTCCAATAAGTAAATTACGTTCAAATACTATAAATGCTATAAAAACGATACAAACCGATGCTAAAAGATAGATGCTATTTTTTTTGAGATTATATGGAATGGGATAATTTTTTTGGCCCCAGAAATAGGAAAGCACCATCATCACGGTATAGGCTGTGACTGAGATCCAGGCAGAAGCCATGTAGCTATACTTAGGAATGAAAATTATGTTGAGTACGATCGTTATAATTGCGCCAATTCCTGAAATATATAATCCATAACGGGTTTGGTCGGATAATTTATACCAAATCGATAAGTTGATATAGATGCCAAGACTAACATAACCAAATAATAAAATGGGAACTATCCTTAATCCCGACCAGTAGAGTGCCTGTTCTGCCGCATCCTTTCCTTTAATAAAATATTTAAGTAGCTCAATATTTGCCACCAGTAATACAAATATCAAGGAAACTACGATTACAAAATAATTCATGATTCGGGCGTAGGTTTCGGTAGCATTCTTGTCCTTGGCATGGCTAAAGAAAAAAGGTTCAGCCCCCAGGCGAAACGCATTAATGAAGATGCTCAGAAATATAGCTATTTTACAGCAGGCCGCATAAATTCCAACTTCCTGCACAGATATACCAGGGGGTAAAAGTTGCCCCAAAAATATCTTATCAATATTTTCATTAATGATAAATGAAATATTAGCGATAAGTACTGGCAAACTGTAAACAAACATCTCCTTGACCAAAGCAATATCGTAGGTAAATGTCAATTTCAATAACTCCGGCACGAGTAGCAATAGCGTAATCAAACTTGCGATCAGGTTAGAAATGAAAACATAGCCTACCCAGCCTTCTCTATACCAACCCATGATATATTCAGCACCATACCAGCCCTCTTTAATGATCAAAGGAAATACAAATATGAAGAGCAGGTTTAATCCAATAAACGTTAAAATATTAACAAACTTTATGAAGCTGTAACGTAAGGGCCGACCATCGGCTCTTACTTTTGCAAATGGTATAACTGCCAGGGCATCAGCCACAAGAATATAAATGAAATATTTAATGTAACGCGCATAATCAGGATCATTGACATCGCCCTTTTGAATCCATGCTGCAATGTCATCTACAAAAAGAAAGGTGAAAAGCAGGAAGATCAAGGCCATCAAAGAGACAGTGAAAAAAGTATTATTATATACTTTTTGCTTGTCGTTCTCATATTTATTGAGGTAACGGAAATAAGTAGTTTCCATTCCGAATGCCAGTAAAGCATTTAGCATAGAGGCCCAGCTGTACATTACAGAAAAAATGCCGTAAACTTTAGGGGAGTAAAGCCCTACATAAACAGGAGTAAGGAAAAAATTTAAAAAGCGGGTTATGACCGTGCTTAACCCGTAAATTGCAGTCTGACCGGCAAAATTCTTAATTGCTGACAATGAGAGAATGGATTAGCATAAACAAAACTACTTTTTAACTATCTCAAAATTACGATACTTTTTCAATTCACCCTCGATGGCTGTTACATTTTCAACTACTGCCCTGTCTGAACCCTTATTACAAAATTCAAGAAATAGTTCCAAAGAAAAATCGTCGCCTTCGGCTTCAATGAAAACTGTTCCATTAGGCAGGTTACGAGCGGTTCCTTTTATGCCCAGCTGATCTGCTACTGCCTTACTCATTGCCCTGTAAAAAACGCCCTGAACTTTCCCAGTAATAACAATATCAAGATGTTTCATAAAAATTTAAAAAATAATTAGCTGATGCGTTGTTTCTCAAGTATAAATTCCTGCCATATTTTATTAAGAATCTGAGCTGCCGGCTTAATACTATGAACATAAGAAGCTAGCTGACCAATTTCAAGTTCAGCTTCAACAAGATCGCCTTCGAACATATCCTTTTTTGCCCTGCCTTTTCCTAAAATACTCATTAATTCAATATTAAACAGTTTAGTAATGGAATTCATTTCTGTAAAAATGATTTTTTAAGCTCAGAACAACAAATTATGCTAAATAAGTCGCTGAATCTGTGATAAATGGGTAATTTCTGTGCCATTTACCTCAGAAATCAGGTTTAATCCTGGTGTTTTGCCTTTTTCTATCGAACCGAACTTGCTATCTATACCTAGAAATTGAGCGCCATTGAGTGTTGCCCAACGAATAATCTGGCTGCTTGGCAATTCAGAGAAATGCTCTTTGATAGTTTTCAATTCTGATAATATGCAAAGTTTATCATTAGAGGCAAGGCTATCGGTTCCAACGGTGATGTTCAATTCGGAATTGAGAAACAGGGTAAGATCTGGCAATCGTTGTTCTATGTAGAGGTTTGCATTGGGGCATAAACACCACGTAATATTCTTTTTTGAATTTTTTACTGCAGCAATGTCTTCTAAATTGGTAAAGGTATTATGGACGAGCACTATTTTTTGATTGACAGGAAATAAGGGTAATAATGCCTGAAGAGAAGTCTTTGATTGGACTTCAAAAAAGCTAAGATCAAGATTCAGCATTTTATAAAAATCAATAAATGCACCACTTTTATTCAGAAAAAATTCATTTTCTGGCTCAGATTCCTGATTATGCATGCTGAACAAATTTTCATGATCCTCAGCGTAGTTCTTTAAAAGAGAAAAAAGCTCAGCTGACACCGAGTAAGGAGCATGCGGAGCAAAAGATACCGATAAAGGGGTAAACTCGGCTTTTAGATCGAGTGCTTTTTGAAATACTGTTTCTGCCCTCAAAGGGTCAAAACCGAGTAATTCTATAAAAGTATGGTAATAGATCTTGCTAATTTGTTTAACCGACTTCGATAAATTATTGTTTGAAATATCCCCAACTGCCACGATTCCATTTGCAAACATCAGCTGATCATATATTTTCATAGCTACCATCTGCTGTTCTTCATCTGCTGACCTTTGGGATATTACTTCGCTTATAAAAGATACAAGTCCTGTACCTTTTTGGATTTTACCAAACATATGCGAAAGCTCCAGATGACAGTGTGAATTGACAAAGCCCGGAACAATAATGCCTTGATAATGCACGATTTTTTCTGAGATATCAATGCTCTGGTTTGGATCGAGAACATCAATAACCTCTCCAGATTCATTTAGAACCACAACCCCGCCTTTGATAGGTTCAGAACTAACCGGAAAAATATAATCTGCACTGAGGTATATGAGCATAAAGCAAAAGTAGTAATTAGTAGTTAGTAGTTGGTTGGTTAGTTGGTTAGATGGTTAGTTGGTTAGTTGGTTAGTGGTTAGATGGTTAGTTGGTTAGGTTGTTAGATTGTTTGTAAATAGTTATCAGTTTGGGTACGCTAGTCATACCTCTTACTTCATACCTCCTACTTCATACCTCTTACTTCAGACCTCATACCTCATGCCTCTTACTTCATACCTCCTACTTCAGACCTCAGACCTCATTCCTCAGACAACTGACAACAGACAACAGACAACAGACAACTAAATTTAGTATTTTTGCAAATAATGCAAGCTATTCAAAAAACAGACATACGCAGTTTATCACCCGATAAACTTAAAGAACATTTCATTTCTATTGCTGAACCGGCCTTTAGGGCAAAGCAGGTTTATGAATGGTTATGGGAAAAATCATGTACTGATTTTGAGGAAATGAGCAATCTTTCCAAGCCTTTGCGAGAGAAATTAAAGGAAACTTTTACGATCAACAATGTGCAGGTTCATCAGTCGCAGTTTAGTTCTGATAAAACCATCAAGAGCACCTTTATGCTTTTTGACAATAATATCATTGAAGGCGTTTTGATTCCGGCAACCGACCGCATGACGGCTTGTGTTAGTTCGCAGGTTGGCTGTAGTCTTACCTGTAAGTTTTGTGCCACCGGCTACATGGATCGCAAGCGTAATCTAAATGCCGATGAAATCTATGATCAGGTAGTGCTTATAGACAAGCAGGCTAAAGAAAACTATCAGATTCCCTTGAGCAATATTGTTTATATGGGGATGGGCGAGCCGCTTTTGAATTATGCAAATGTGCTTAAATCGATTGAGCGAATCACCGCAAAAGATGGTTTAAATATGGCCTCAAAGCGAATCACTGTATCTACTGCGGGCATTGCCAAAATGATCAAAAAACTGGGTGATGATGAAGTAAAGTTCAATCTGGCACTTTCGCTTCATGCTGCCAATGATGAAAAACGCAATACAATCATGCCAATCAATGAGCAGAATTCATTAAAAGCATTGGCAGATGCTCTGAAATATTTTTACTCGAAGACTAAAAGTCCGGTCACCTACGAATACATCGTATTCAATGACTTCAATGATAACCTTATAGATGCCGAAGAGTTGGTTAAATTTTGCAGACATATTCCATGCAAGGTTAACATTATTGAGTATAACCCCATCAGCTTTGCCGATTTTGAAAATGCAGGCATAGATAAAATCGAAGCCTTTGCTACTCACCTCAGAAAAAGTGGTATCAATACCAATATTAGAAGAAGCCGTGGAAAAGATATCGATGCGGCTTGCGGGCAATTGGCAGTGAAAAGCTAGTTCTGACTTTCTTTAGCATAACCTAGATGAAAATGAATGATCAGGATCACTGTTTGAAGAATGGCTTTTAATTACCGCTAACTCATTAATCCGCTACAGCACTCCTAAAAAACAATTGCGCTTATTACCTTAAGGTCATGAAAGAGATCTTAAGCTATTTTATAGATCTGATTGCACTATTCTTTCCAGAACTCTGTACCGCATGCGGCCGGAGCCTGTACAGAAATGAGCGGATCATTTGCACGAATTGTATTTACTACCTCCCCCATACTAACTTTCACGATGACCCAGAGAATAAAATGGCCCGGCAACTTTGGGGTAGATTTCCTTTTGTCCAAGCAATTGCATTTCTATACTTCAGAAAAGGGAACAGAATTCAAAATTTAATGCATCAACTTAAATACAAAAAAAGCCCAGAAACTGGCAGCCGTTTAGGTGAGCTTTATGCGTATGAATTAAAAAGATCAATGACATATAAACCGGCAGATCTTATTATTCCGGTACCATTGCACCCTGTAAAATTCAAAAAACGAGGCTATAATCAAAGTGAATGCATCGCTAAAGGGCTATCATCGATTCTTACAATCCCAGTCAGTACTACTAATTTAGTGCGCCTTGAGAATACTGAAACGCAAACAAAAAAGTCACGTTATGCGAGGTACGAAAATCTAATAAATGCATTCTATATACGTGATGAATCAGAATTTATCAATAAACATGTGATGCTAATCGATGATGTAATGACTACAGGGGCAACACTTGAGGCATGCAGTATCCTCCTACAAAAAATTGAGGGTATAGAAATTAGTATTTGCACCATTGCATATGCTGAATAGCTTATATTAACTAGTAAAATAGACTTTGCAAATTATTGAAATTGTGTTTTTTTAATACTTGGTAATGCCAAATTAATTATTGCTTTTCCTCCCCCTACCCCCTCTAGAGGGGGACATGCACAGCGACATCTAAAAACTTACTAAAAAATAAATAGGCTTATTTACTGGATGTATCGTCCTAAAAAAAGTTTACAGGTTGATTCTTTTCAAAAAAAATCCCTCATCACAAAACGTGAGGAGGGATTTTCTAATTGTGAAATTGATTTTATTTTGCGTAAAGAGGATGTTTTTCCATCATTTCATTCACCTTCTTACTCACTTTTTTTGCATTGGATGCACTTTCGGGATTTGTAATCACTTCATCAATCAATTCAACGATTTTTTCCATATGCTTTTCCTTAAGCCCCCTAGTACTAACAGCTGCAGTACCAACTCGTATTCCAGAAGTTACAAAAGGTGATTTATCATCAAAAGGAACCATATTCTTATTAACTGTAATAGAGGCCTCGCCTAATGCATTTTCAGCATCCTTTCCAGTAATATTCTTATTTCTAAGATCAATAAGCATCATATGATTATCGGTTCCGCCTGAAATTAGCTGATAACCTCGGCTAACAAATGCAGCGGCCATGGCTTCAGCATTTTTCTTAACCTGTATAATATATTTCATATAATCATCACTCAAAGCCTCACCAAAACCGATAGCCTTTGCAGCAATGATATGTTCTAATGGGCCACCTTGTGTGCCCGGGAAAACTGCCATATCCAATACGGATGACATCATTCTTAATTCACCTTTTGGAGTTTTTTGTCCCATGGGGTTTTCAAAATCCTGTCCCATCATGATCATTCCACCCCTTGGGCCTCGTAATGTTTTATGAGTGGTAGTGGTTACTACATGGCAATGAGGAAGCGGATCGTTTAATAATCCGCGTGCAATCAATCCTGAAGGATGAGAAATATCCGCCAATACCAAAGCACCAATCTGATCTGCAACCGACCTGATGAATTTATAATCCCAATCACGTGAATAAGCCGAAGCACCGCAAATAATTAATTTAGGCTTCTCTTTTAAGGCTACTTCCTCTAATTTTTTATAGTCAATCAGTCCACTTTCGCGATCCACTCCATAAAAATTACCCTTATATAGCTTTCCCGAAAAATTTACAGGCGATCCATGTGTCAGGTGGCCTCCATGCGAAAGATCAAATCCTAAGATTTTATCGCCGGCATTAAGCAAAGCAAGTAGCACAGCAGCATTTGCCTGTGCACCAGAATGGGGCTGCACATTGGCCCAACTGGCATTAAATAATTGTTTTGCACGCTCAATAGCAATATTTTCAACCTCATCAACAACTTCGCAACCTCCGTAATACCTTTTACCGGGTAAACCTTCAGCATATTTATTGGTTAGCACTGAGCCTGCAGCTTCCATAACCTGCTTGCTTACAAAATTCTCTGATGCTATTAATTCAAGACCGGTTTCTTGGCGCACCTGTTCCTCTTCAATCAGGCTGAATATAAGTTTATCTCTCTTCATGGATGGTATAACGTGTTTGGGTTGGTAAAAATATGAATAAAAATGATGCGCAAAAGTACAAATTAAGAATTGATTGAACTGATTTTAGATTCAATCCAAAAATTATTATATCCTAATCCGGTTTGTATAGAAATCAAATCTTGCTGAATCATTTCAAGCATAGCTAAAAAATTATAAACAAATTGAACCTTGTTTTCAGAATTAGATAATAAAACCTTAAAATCCAATCTCTTATTTATTGAAAGAAGCTGACCAATTAACTTTTTCTGAGTTTCAATGTGATAAGGATATTGCTCCACAATATGTTCCTGCTTAGTATCACGCTGAACACTTCTTTGAAAAACTTTATGATAAGTAAGCATCAATTTATACAGATTAAACGATTCAAGCTCCTCTCCAGGCTCTGCAATAAGAGCTATTTGCTGAAGGTCAGTAGCAATATTTCCTCGTTTCTCCTGTTTAAATCGCTCCTCTTCAAATTCTCTGAGTTTCTCGGCTATACCCTTGAACTTTTTATACTCAATTAGTTTCTGAATTAAATCGCGCTTCAGATCAATTTCATTTCCCTCCTCATCCAAATCAGGACGAGGCAATAACATTTTGGCTTTTATTCGCATCAGGGTGGCTGCAACGAAAATAAATTCGCTGGCTATCTCCATATTCAATGAACTCATCTGATGCAGATAACTAAGAAAATCGTCTGTTATTCGGGCAATTGGAACATCCTGAATATCCAGCTCATCTCTTTCAATAAAGAATAAAAGCAGGTCAAAAGGGCCCTCAAACTGTGGAAGCCGTATCTCAAAACTATCTGTAGAAATCATACGTATGTCCAAAAATAAGAATTTGTAATGAGTTATCGGTATCAGAAATGAACCCCTTTCAAACCTATTACTTATAACTTTAAGCTTATAACTTATTACTTACAACTTATAACTTATTACTTCCAAAATATTGTCAAAAAAGTTATTTTTGCGAATCAAAATTTTATAATCCTACATGGAAGTTAAGGCGGGTGAGTTTCTGGAACAAATAAATTATCCTTCAGACTTGAAAAAGTTTAAAGAGGATGATCTTGAACGTATATGTACTGAACTAAGACAATTTATTGTTGATACAGTATCGGTCAATGGCGGTCATTTTGGTTCCAGCCTGGGCGTAGTGGAATTAACTGTAGCGCTGCATTATGTTCTTAATACCCCTTACGACCAATTGGTATGGGATGTTGGACATCAGGCATACGGACATAAAATTTTAACTGGCAGAAGGGCAACATTCCACACCAATAGAATTTATAAAGGGCTTAGTGGCTTTCCAAAGCGATCAGAAAGCGAATATGATACGTTTGGCGTGGGTCATTCATCAACTTCAATTTCGGCCGCGTTAGGAATGGCAGTAGCCTCCAATTATAAGGGTGAAAAAGATAGACAGCATGTTGCTGTAATTGGAGATGGAGCGATGACCGGCGGAATGGCATTTGAAGCACTCAATCACGCAGGAATCGAAAACTCAAATATCCTTGTTATCCTGAATGATAACTGTATGTCTATCGACCCAAATGTTGGTGCATTAAAAGAATATTTAACAGATATAACCACTTCAAAATCATATAACCGTTTCAGGGATGACATCTCGCATGTGCTTTCAAAAATATCTGAACTTGGTCCCAACGCTCACGAAGTGGTTAAAAAGATTGAAAAAAGCATAAAAGGCGGACTTTTAAAAAAGAGCAATTTTTTTGAAGCACTTAAATTCAGATATTTCGGTCCGATTGACGGACACGATGTAAAACATCTGGCAAAAGTACTTAATGACCTAAAAGATATACCCGGACCAAAGTTATTACATTGTGTAACCGTAAAGGGCAAGGGATACTCATTAGCAGAAAAAGATCAAACCAAATGGCATTCGCCAGGTCTTTTCGATAAAATTACCGGCGAAATTAAAAAAACGCTATCCGATAAACCTACCGCTCCAAAATATCAAGATGTATTTGGACTTACACTGGTAGAGCTGGCAGAAAAGAATTCAAAAATCATGGGTATTACCCCTGCTATGCCTTCAGGTTCATCACTAAACATCATGATGAAAGCAATGCCAGATCGTGCCTTTGATGTTGGTATTGCTGAGCAGCATGCAGTAACTTTTTCGGCCGGACTAGCAACACGTGGTATGATTCCTTTTTGCAATATCTACTCAACATTTATGCAAAGGGCTTTTGATCAGGTAATTCATGATGTAGCTATCCAAAAATTGAATGTTGTATTCTGCCTTGATCGTGCAGGATTTGCAGGTTCAGATGGCCCTACTCATCATGGTGCTTATGACCTGGCTTACATGCGTTGTATCCCTAATATGATTGTTTCAGCGCCGATGAATGAAGAGGAGTTGAGAAATTTAATGTTTACTGCCCAACAAGATAATATGGGGCCATTTAGCATCCGTTATCCAAGAGGAAATGGAGTTATGCATGAATGGAGACGCCCCTTGAAGGCTATTGAAATAGGGAAAAGCAGGACGATCTGCGAAGGTGAAGATATTGCTATTCTAACCATAGGTCATATTGGCAATGAAGCTGTAAAAGCCTGCACTGAGTTAAATACAGAAGGAATTCACCCCGCTCATTATGACATGCGATTTGTAAAACCAATTGACGAGGAATTACTTCACCAGGTTTTCAAGAAATACAAATATGTTGTAACTGTCGAGGATGGTTGCCTTCAAGGTGGTATGGGCACAGCTGTTCTTGAATTTATGGCTGACCATAATTATTCAGCTACTGTTGTCAGACTTGGAATACCTGATCAGGTTATCGAACATGGTGAGCAGCCTGAATTATGGGCTGAATGCGGATATGATTTTAATGGTATAATAAAAACGATTAAATCATTCGGAATAAGCAGGGCAACGCGGGTAATGGCATCTTAAAACCATAAATCTTTTAAAATTTATACCTTTTTAATATAAAACAGCGTATTCAAGCGTGTTTCTTAATCAGGCAATAGTAATGCGAGTGAAAAATTGAATTTATCGCAGCACAATATCCTTTCCTTCCTAAAATAAAATAAGGTTGTTAGTATAAAAAACTCAGGAGAATAGCAATATTAATACCCGTCTTAAGAAAATGGTTTTTTAATTTTAAGAATGATTGGATAGATAAAACTAAATACGTTGAAAGACAACATTAGCTTTAATATCATAGTCCAATTATGTTTTTCATAAACAACCTGAAAATCTCTGGCTATATAATTATTAAATCCCTGTTTAACAATCTCCTGATTAAAAGGAATGTGTTCACAAATGGCTTCTTTTTGATTTAATGGATTCAAAACAGTTTTATACTGTAAATTCTTTATTGCCTGATAATTATATATACCAACACCGCCAAAAGCAGAAATAACTTGATAAAAGGGCGATTTTTTAATATTTCGATTAATCGATTTAAATGTTTGATGTATTGACTCCGTTGAATAACTAAACTCATTCAACTGTGGATACTCCCACACCGCAAATATGTCATAATAAATTTTTGACACACCAAAAGGAGTTTTCATCACACTCATGCCATTTGAAAAAATAGCACCAGTCTTATGATCAAAAGCGTTTATTGCATGAATTAAACCTGTTAAAGAAATTTCAATCACATCAATATCTATAACAATAACTAAATCAATTGGGTGTTTAACTTGTTTGATATAATCCAAATAAACGTTTCTAAAAGAAACCATTTTATCAATACGCTGAACGCTAGTCAATGGATTATCTATTAAATCACTTTTATCCGGAATTGTTTTAGTCCCATAATCGTTTGATATTATAGTAACATTATTATAATTTATCTTCCAGTCATTTAATAAATCTTTTGTGCCATCAATACTATCATTTTCTACTACCACAACCTCAGACCAAGTAAATTGAGCTCTAAGTTTTTCAATCAAAGGAATATTAACCTTCAAAGAATCTTCGCAATTTCTTGCCAGTGCAGCAATTAGTAGGTTCTTAGTATTCATTATGTCAGCAAAAATAAAGGATTATTTTACTTGAAAAGCAAATGCACCATTAATAAACATATAATCAGAAATAATCAAGCAGGTGCAACCAAATAAAACCAGCAGATAATTTATTCCAAAATCAATAATTCAATTAATTTTACTAGAATTGCGGTCAGAGATCTTTATAATCAAAACAAGTTAAGGCAAGAATGTTTATATTCCCTCTCATTTATTTTTCGTCCTTCCTGATCTCTTTAAAAAATCTTTTTTCTAGGAATAGCCAAGGTATTTTAGTGTTTTTGATTTTGGGTTTGCCCATCTATACCACAAGCCTTTCAGTTGCTCTGCAACTAGGATTTGGAAGTATCATCCCTTTTATGCAGCCTCTAAAAGAACTGATAATTCTGATCACTTTAGGTACAAGTATATGGGAATTGAATAGAAGAATTAGATTACAATCGGTTGATTATGCTATTCTTGCTTTCTTTATTTATACCTTACTCTACGTACTATTACCAATTGGTACATACGGTTTTGTAAATAAGCTTATTGCATTTAAAAGCTCCAGCTTCTTTACATTCATTTATTTTGCAGGCCGTTTTTTTGATCCGGCAAAAATTTACATCAGCAAATACTTTCACTACATTCTAGCTGTATTTATATGCGCAGCAGCTGTTTTATTCTTCGAAATAATAACGGATCAGCACTTTCAGAATTTAACCGGCTATGCAGATTATAATTTTTATTATTTCAATCAGGAGGCTAGTGGAAATTATGGGCTTTCCTGGACTTTTGAAACATCCAACGGTCTGAAACGATTTGGCAGTTTTTTTGCTAACCCATTGGAATTTGCCGCTGCAACATTACTAGCCCTTGCAATTACTGCAGGCCTATATACAACTGATGACAACCAAATTAAACTAGACAAATTTGGAATACTAGCAATAATCGCTACCCAGTTTGCCATCTTCTTTGCACTGTCTAGATCATCATTAGCAAGTTATTTCATCATGATTTTCATTTATGCCCTGATCACTAAAAAGAAGATTGTTCTTAACATAATTTATGGCTTAGGCATAATGGTTGTGCTATATTTTATATTCTTTATGCTGATCATGAATCCTGATCTCTATGAATTTGTCATGGAAACAATAACCTTCACTAATCCATCAAGTATAGGCCATGTTCTAGCCTGGATTGAAGGAGCAGAAGCAATTTTGGCCAATCCATTAGGTCTTGGACTTGGAAATTCAGGCAGAGTTGCCTCAAGCCTGAGTGATACGGTTGGAGGAGAAAATCAGTACATCATCATTGGTGTGCAAACCGGCATCATAACCTTAATACTTTACCTTTGGATACACCTATATTTTATTAAAACATGCTGGGAATGGTATCCTAAATTAACAGGAAAAGAGAAGCAGGTATGTTTGAGTCTCCTTTTGATGAAAATTGGTTTTATTATCCCATTGCTTACCTCAGAATTAGAATCATCGGTATATATTTCCTACCTGAGCTGGTTTTTATCTGGGCTTTTCATACACATGATTTCTGAACCGAAACTAAAAGAACAAGAACCAAAAATAGTGTAGAAATAATTCATACCTAAGTATTATTGCCTAATTTTACTGAATATATACCGTCTTAAATGCCCAAAAAATTAAAAATTGGAATTGATATACGTGATCTCCGGATCGCAAAAACAGGTTCCAAAACATATCTAGAAGAAATATATCACCAATTTAAAAGCGGCAATTACGATTGTGACCTCGTATATTTTGATACCTCATTTCCCGTTTATACCGGACGTTTTAAACTATTAAAACTAATTGAACACATCCGATTTATTATTTGGAAACAAGTTATTCTTCCAATAAAAGCACGAATAAACAAGGTTGATATCCTGTTCTGTACAGATTATTTTGTACCCTATTTCACTCCCGGATTTAAAGCCATTCCCGTTTTTTACGATGCTTTTTTTTATGAATATTCAAGCCATTATAACTCCAGCTGGCTAAAATTATTCAAGTGGATTGGAGTAAATGCTGCAAAAAAAGCACCCCTCATTATAACTATTACAGAGTATACCAGAAATAGAATTTCGCATTTCACAGGTATTCATAAGGATAAAATTAAGGCCATTCATCTGGCTCCTAAAAAGATGGCAGTTGCAGATTCTGAACCAGGCTATGTTCCCAGTTTTTCAATGCCCACTTCAAAATTTATTTTACATGTAGGCACACTTGAAAAAAGAAAGAATTTAATACGCCTAATTGAAGCCTTCAAGCTCATTCATCTGGCAGGACATACCGGCTACTCCCTGGTTCTGGTTGGACAACCTAGTCCTAAACATGACATGGACGATAGTGAAGCCATTCATGAAACTATAAATAGGTTGGGATTAAAAGATCACGTCATAACAACTGGCTATGCAAGCGATAACGATCTAGCTTATTTTTATAAATACGCAGAAATGTATGTTTTTCCATCAATTAATGAAGGCTTTGGGCTTCCAGTGCTTGAAGCATTCCATCACCAAATACCAGTAATTGTTTCAAACAACACCTGCCTTCCTGAAGTAGGTGGTGATGCCACATTATGCTTTGACCCCTTTAACGTTGAAGACATCAGTCTTAAAATAAGAGAACTTATTGAAACCCCTGGATTAAGGCAAGAACTTATCCAAAAAGGTACAAAAAGACTTAAATTATTTTCCTGGGAAAAAAATACTCAAGAATTAATTAAAACATTTCAATCAGCTGTCAATAAATTTTAGCATTTTCGTAAATTATTTATCATTTACGGTGTTATTCTGCAAAGAATAAACATTTTTAAACTAAATAAGTGAAGAAAGCTTTAATATGCGGGGTTTCCGGACAAGATGGTTCATACCTTGCTAAATTCTTACTGGGCAAGGGGTATCGAGTTTATGGAGCCTCTAGAGATGCTCAGACATCTTCATTCATTAATCTAATTAACCTAGGGATCAAAGACGATATTACCCTGGTTTCTATCAATATCACTGATTTTGGTAATACGCTTGAATGCATCAGCAAAATAAAACCTGATGAAGTGTATAATTTAGCTGGGCAGAGCTCGGTCAGACTATCCTTTGATCAACCTCATGAAACTCATGAAAGTATAAGTACCGGCAACCTCAATCTATTGGAAGCAATCCGGTTCAGCAATTTGCCCATTAAATTATATAATGCAGGGTCAAGCGAGTGTTTTGGAGACAGTTTTATTCCTGCAAACGAAAACACTATTTTTCATCCAAGAAGTCCGTATGCCATTGCAAAAGCAACAGCATTCTGGCAAATAGATAACTACCGCGAAGCCTACAACCTTTTTGCCTGTACAGGAATTCTTTTTAACCACGAATCTCCGCTAAGACCGGATCACTTTGTAACTAAAAAAATTATTTCAGGTGCCTGTAAAATATATCGTAATCAATCTCATAGAATTAGTCTGGGTAATATCAATATTGAACGCGATTGGGGCTGGGCACCAGATTATGTAGAAGCCATGTGGCTAATGATGCAAAAAGATCAAGCAAAAGATTATATCATTGCAACAGGAAAAAGCCATACACTGAAAGAATTTATTGACATTACATTTAAAATTCTTGATCTTGATTGGAACAACCATGTGGTGATAGATGAAGTTCTAAGAAGACCTACAGATCTTCAGGTAGGACGAGCAGATCCGAGCAAAGCGAATAATGAGCTGCAATGGAAAGCAAAACTTGGCCTGAATGAGATCATTGAAAATATGATTGAGCATGAATTAAGCTATTCCAATTATAGCACACCAAATTCCTACTTATAATCCGGATACATTTTTAAATTTGTAGAGATAAATTTTGAAAACCTGATAAGCAGGCACTCAAAATAACCTATCTTCTTGTCAAAACTATATGAAATCAGAAACTTCATTCCTGCGACGATACAAATTTATACTGGAACGTTTCCCTTCAGAATGGCATACTGCTGATATCCTGACAACTTTTTTCCGGCTTTCATTTTTTTTCATGCGCGGAATGTTTGAGCGTTTATTCTTTAAAAGTTCAAAGGGTTGGGTCATGGTAGGCAAGGGAGCATCTATTCGATATGCGCGCCATTTAAGCGTCGGGCGCGATTTTATTGTAGAAGATTATGCCGAAGTAAACTGTATGACCTATAGAGGTATTGTAGCTGGCGATCGCGTAACTATTGGAAAACATGCAATCATACGGCCAACAAATATCTACGGTTCAGCAATTGGCGAAGGTTTAAAAATAGGCAATAATTCAAGCATTGGTCCATATTCGTATATCGGTTGTTCAGGTTATATTGAGATTGGTGATAATGTGATGATGTCGCCCAGGGTGAGTATTTATGCAGAGAACCATCTATTTGATAGACCCGATCTGACCATAAAAGAACAGGGAGTAAAAAGGGAATTTGTAAAAATTGAAGACGATTGCTGGATAGCCGCAAACACAGTAATTTTGGCAGGCGTAACCATTGGCCGCGGATCAATTATTGCAGCCGGCAGCGTAGTAACTAAAGATATTCCACCCTACAGTATTGTTGGAGGTGTTCCGGCAAAAGTTATCAAGAGTCGAAAATAAAGAAATGATCAGCACTGATTACCACATAGGTTTTATCAAGCCCCTACAATTCTGATTATGTGTGGTATCATTGGAGTAATCTCAAAAAAAAACAATCCTGATTTCCATTCAGAATTTATTGTACCGCTTGGTCAGGCACTAAACCACATGGAATACCGTGGCCCTGACCATCAAGGTATATGGTCTGAAAATGGAATCTGCTTTGGCCATCGCAGATTATCGATCATTGACCTCTCTGCCGATGGAAATCAGCCCTTTCAATCTTCAGACGAACGGTATGTGCTTGTTTTTAATGGCGAGATATTTAATTACCAAGAGCTTAGATCATCCTTACAAAATCTTGGGCATGCCTTCAATACAGCAAGCGATACCGAAGTAATTCTTGCTGCTTTTGCTCAGTATGGCAAGGAATTCTGCAAATATCTACGGGGAATGTTTGCATTGGTCATTTATGATCGAGTACTTAATGAGATAGTATTTGCCCGCGACAGACTTGGTAAAAAGCCATTATTCATTTTTGAAAATGAAAAGGTGATCATCTTTTCATCAGAAGTCAAATTCTTTCATGCCTTCCGAACTATCCCACTAGAAATAAATGAGGAAAGCTTGCACAATTTTTTATCACTCCAGTATATTCCTGGCCCTCAAACCATTTATAAGAATGTTAGTCAGATCAAAGCAGGAGAACTTTTCAGTTATGATCTTAAGAAGAATCAGGGGAAATCAAGCACCTACTGGAATATGTTTGATTATGTTGGGCAGCGAAAAGATATTCCTGAACTCGATGAAATAGATAAACTACTTGAAAAAAGTATCAAATACCGGCTTGTTTCTAATGTTGATATCGGGCTGCTTCTTAGCGGAGGCATCGATTCATCCTTGCTAGCCTGTTACATGCATGAGCTGGCCGAAAAAAAAGTTAAAGCATTCAATGTAGGATTCGCTGAGCAATCAATTGATGAATCAGCTTATGCTAAACAGGTTGCTTCAGCCTTAGGCCTCGAGCTGGTAAGCCTCAACTTAGAAGATATCAGTATTGATAATTTTTCCAAATCTATTTTTCATGCAGATCAGCCTCTGGGCGATTCGGCAATTATACCAACCTACCTGATTGCCAAATCAATCGGCGAACATGTGAAAGTAGTTTTATCGGGCGAGGGTGCCGATGAGCTCTTCCATGGCTATGATCATTATGAGTACGAAAAATATTATTACGGCTTAGGAAAACTGCCTTTTGAATGTGCAGGAATGCTGCTGAATGGCATTTCAGAGTTAGGAATTCACAAATTTGACCGAATAAAAAACAAACTGCAAAGCATAAGCTCGTTTAAAAAAGATACCGGAACTTCCCGCTGGACTTCTATTTTAAGTCCAGATCTGAGTAAACAATTTTTAAACTCCGATAAAAGACCAAGCGGCAATTACGAAAATCAGTTTTATGATTTTTTACAACATTTCAGAACCAATGCAGGCAATCTTGAATCAAGTTTGATGCTCGACCTGCTTACCTGGCTTCCAGACGATCTGCTGGTTAAAACCGACCGAATGATGATGGCCTGCAGCGTTGAAGCACGAACTCCATATTTAGATCATGAACTTGTTGAAGTAGTATTAAACTCGTCAGCTCATTTTAATAAGCACCCTTTTCAATCCAAAAATTATTTAAGACAGCTATTGAAAAAGAAACTGCCTGCAAGTATTGCTGAATCTATTTCAAGCAGACCAAAGCAAGGTTTTTTAACTCCTAATCATAAATGGCTAAATTCCAATCTTTCGGAACTGTCTTCTTTTCTATTTTCTAGGGATAATTTGCGCAATAATCCATATCTGAATAATGAAAAGGTAGAGCAACTTTGGGAAGACAATAACAAACAAAAGCCGGGTACCAATAAGCGCTTACTTTGGAATTTATTTTGCTTCCTGGAATGGTACAGGCAGCATGAAACTAAATTCGGATTTAAATAAATGAAGAAAAACATCCTTTTAGTTGGTCATAGCGGAGATATGTATGGCGCAAGTCGTTCTCTTATCAAACTCGTCAAAATTCTGGAACAGAATTATACCGTTCATGTAATTTTACCAGAAATAGGAGTATTATTCGACAATTTGACCGCTATTATTCCATCTACAAGAATTCTCATCAATAAAGACCTATACATTTTTACACGCAAATCATTCAAAATAAAGTATCTGATATCAACCTTGTTTCGTTTTTTGAGGAATTTGATTAGCCTGATTAAGATTATCCGAAAATATAATATTGAAATTGTTCACACCAATTCAGGAGTGGTTCCTGCACCTGCACTTGCTGCAAAACTTAGCAGCAAAAAACATATCTGGCATATCAGGGAGTGGTTTGGCGACTTTAAACAATTCTGGCCTCTTTATTCTGCATATATAACAGGGCTTTCAGATAAAGTAGTGTGCGTTTCAAAAACAATGGCCGAACAATTTAAAAATCCTAAAAATATTCTGGCAATTTATAATGGTTTTGAGATACCAAAGGTTCAAACAAAAGCAACTATTACTGATGACCTGCAGAATAAACTGAATAACGCAAACCTGATTCTAGGCTGCACATCCAGAATACGCCTTATTCGAAAAGGACAAGAATACCTAATCGAGGCCATTGGTATACTGACTAAAAAGACAGGCAAAAATATTCAAGCAGTTTTGATTGGGGATTATGTTCCCGGATACGAATCACAAAAGGAATATATCCACAGCTTGATCAATAAATATGACCTTGAAGACCGGATCCATTTTCTTGGTCATTTAAAAGACCCCCTACCTTATTACCGCTTATTCGATGTTTTTGTATTGCCTTCTGGCGAACCAGAACCATTTGGCGGAGTAATAATGGAAGCAATGAGTATGGGGCTTCCCGTTATCGGATCGAATGCTGGCGGAACTACTGAACAAATAGCAGATGGCTGGAATGGCTATTTATTTGAAAATCAAGATGCGAATGATCTGGCACAGAAACTAGCACTTTTTCTGAATGAGAAAGATAAACTAAAACTATTCGGATCACGGTCTATTAAAAGAATAGAGGAAAATTTTAGTTTGGAGATTCATGAAGGAAAGGTATTGAGGCTTTATGATGAAATTTTGAAATAGTGATTTTTTTGTTGGTGATTCTCAAGACTAATTTAAAAACCACCCCCTTTTATTCCCCCGCCAGCGGTGGACAAGGGCGCCTAAGGAAAATTTGATTTTAATATTAAACTGAATTCGACATATCTTTTTTCGTTATGCTGTCTCCCCGCGGCTATGAGCGGAAAGAAATCATGAATGCTTGGTGGGTACCACCAAGCATAAGGGAAATTAGTTATTTGATGAAAATTAGGTCTTTGCCTTTGGCAAATATTATTTGTGTCTTTTGTCTTGAAACAAAAGGCACCAAAAGTTCAAGAAAGAACGATGCTCCCACCGCCGAGGGCCATACACCTGGCCCGCCGTTCTTTCATCCCACCGCTCGGGAATTGTAGTTCATTGAATATAAATTTTCATTAGTCAAAACTTGACAGAGTACAAAGGTGAGCGTTAGTGGGGGTTATGAACGTTCATCCACCAACGGCTGCGTACAGGACTATAATTTTTGTTTTGAAATGAAATTAGAGCTAATGCCCTGTACAATGCCGCGCAAGGTGCTTAATCAAATTATTTTTTATCCGCCACGCTTGCACAGACCTTTAATAACCGTTTTTCCGCATTGGCTGGTGCGGCAATTACTGTCCTAGCCCTCGCAGAACCTTTCATTGCAGCAGGCGCAGCGGTGGGATTTTGGTACTTTTTTCCTACAGAAAAAGGACTAGGCCCCCGCGGCTATGAGCGGAGTGAAATTATAAATAGTGGGCACCACCAAACACTTTCCTATGCGTGTTGATTCTCGACACTAAAATTAAAAACCACCCCCTTTTATTCCCCCGCCAGCGGTGGACACTGGGTGCCTAAGGAAAATTTGATTATAATATCAAACTTCAACCTGTTTTCGAAATGTTCTTTATCCGTTATGCTGTCCCCCGCGGCTATGAGCGGAATGAAATTATACATGCTTGGTGGGCACCACCAAGCATTATGAAATTTGTTTTTGCCTTTGGCAAAGAATACCCCCAAAATTCCAGTATTCTAAATTATTTAAATACTTTTGCTCTGCTAATTGATTGATTCTACCTCAATCATAAAATCAATTACATTGAAAAATCAAATTATTGGAATTTATACCCCAAAGCATGATTTAAATCAATATCCTAGATTTTTTCTGGGTTTAGTTTTTTCACACCTCCCGTAAAATTAAATGATCGAATGAAATTAGCCATTATTGGTACAAGAGGTTATCCTTACGTTTATGGTGGTTTTGAAACCTTTGCAAAGGAATTAAGTGAGAGGCTGGTCAAAAACGGTGTTGAGGTACATATTTACTGCCAAAAAAATCTATTTGATAAACAACCACCCGTATTAAATGGAATCCATTTGCATTATATCCCAACAATTAATACCAAATCATTAAACCAAATTGTCCACTCTTTTTTATCCTTGGTTCACGCAACTTTTAGTGGGGTTGATGTTATTTTAGTAGTCAATCTGGCAGCAGGCCCAATGGGATGGATTCCCAAACTGACAGGCAAAAAAACGATGATCAATGTTGACGGATTGGAATGGCTGAGACCAAAATGGAAAGGTTTAGGCGCTAGCTATTTTCGTTTTGCAGCAAAAATGGCTACAAAACTTTACGATCTGATCATTACTGATGCTGAAGCAATGCGTGATGTATACCTAGAAGAGTTCAATACAGATTCTCTGGTAATTGCCTATGGTGCCCCGGAATATAAAAAATCAGATGCTTCTCACTTAAAGCGTTTTGAAATAACATCAAATGATTATTACCTCATTGTTGGGCGATTAATCCCTGATAATAATGCCGATTTAATTGTTAAGGCTTATTTGGAATCAGATTCCGAAAAAAAACTGGTGATTGTGGGCGATGTACCCTATAAAGATGCCTACGCTGAAAACTTAAAAAAACTAGCAGGCGATCGAGTCCGCTTCATAGGTTACGTAAGAGATAGTGAACAACTGATGGCTCTTTATCAGAATTGCTATACCTATATTCATGGTCACAAATTTGGTGGTACCAATCCAGCAATGCTTAAAGCCATGTCTAATAATTGTGCTATACTTGCTTTAGATACAAGTTTTAATAAAGAAATGCTAAGAAATGGCGAACTTGGCCTTTTCTTTAAAGAAAATACGGAATCGATTAGTAATGCAATGAAAAAACTAGAGAAAAATCCGGAATTCGTAAAAGAATTAAAGGCTGAAGTTAGCTTTGGATTAACCGATAAATACAATTGGGATTCTGTTACTGCAGCATACCAGTCGGCAATGCGTACTATTTACAAATAAAACGAAGACAATAATTCTCTATGACGAGACCTTATTTTCTATATAACGGATTTAGATATTTAATAGACACCCCTCTGCTGATCCTATCTTTTTGGTTAGCAGACTATTATAGCAATGGAGCCATTGACTCTGAACAAGATTCTATTGTCTTTATTTTTCTTTTAATTTCAATCATTTCATGGTATAGTGCAGCACAGGTTTCAGGCTTAACCAAAGACCTCAGGTCTAATAAATTCGCAGAAGAAATAATTTATGTGTTGGTTACACTCATCCTGTTTGCCATCATTTTAACCTCATTTCTTTTCTTCTTTAGAAATACCATTGAGCTCAGCAATTATTTCCTTTTATTTTATTTACCGATACTCTTTACGCTAGTATTAGCCTTTAAATATATCTTCAGAAAATACCTGCATAGCATTTTCTACAGCGGTCGGTTCCAGGAGCAGATTATTCTTGTTGGATCAACCCCTGCAGCAAAAGATTTTTACGACACCATCAATCTGCATACTTATTACGGTTACAAATGCATTGGATTTCTTGATGACGAAAAAACAAAACTTAATGGATGTACCTATCTGGGAAAGATCAACGACCTGAATTCAATTCTTGCTGAAAGCAAGGTAGATGAGGTAATCATTGCCCTGCCAAATGCACAGCATGAACAAATCAGCGCCTGTATTGAGGCTTGTGATTTTCATGGCAAAAGAGTCAGGATGATTCCAGATTTATACCTTTATGCATCGAGTAATATAAGTATCAATACCATCGGCCTACTTCCGGTAATTAATTTTAGATCATTACCACAAGACCGCTGGGGAAATAAAATGCTTAAAAGGCTTTTTGATGTTTTATTTTCAGTACTGTTTTTTATTATCATAGGATGGTGGTTAATGCCAGTTATTGCATTGATCATTAAAGTAACTTCAAAAGGACCCATTTTCTTTAAACAAGAACGCTGGGGTCTGAATAATCAAAAAATTACCTGTTATAAATTCAGGACTATGTATTACGGAAGTCCTGAAGCAGATGAAAATGGAAGCTTTTTACAAGCCACGAAAAATGACAGCAGAATTACCCCAATAGGTAAAATTTTCAGAGAATGGAACATTGATGAACTGCCTCAGTTTTGGAATGTCTTGAAAGGGAATATGTCTGTAGTTGGCCCCAGACCTCATGTTACCCCCCTGAATATTTCATCCATTCAGAATGTGGATAGGTATATGCTACGGCACCTTGTTAAACCTGGAATTACTGGCTGGGCGCAGGTAAATGGTTGCAGGGGCGAAACTTCTGCACCTGGCTCCATGCAGCGTAGGGTTAATTACGACCTTTATTACATACATAGCTGGACTTTCTGGCTTGATTGCCAAATTGTATTGCAAACTGTAATTTTAACTATTAAAGGTGATCAAAATGCCTATTAATTTCAGGAAGCCGATAGTTAAGACCTCTTTTTTTCTTTTATTACTTGTCCAATTTGCAAGTATTGAGGTACGAGCTCAGGCTGTTTGGGAGAGTCCTAAACATCCTGTTAACGCTTTTTTATCCCGTCAGGCACAAAAAGGAAATATAGAGATCGCAGACTTTATCTTACCATTGAACAGAAAAAGTATTGCGATCAATCTTTCTCAACTCAGAGACTCTGTGCATAAATTATCTGCCATTGAAGTGCAAGAACTATCTTTTTATGAACAAGACTATTCAGAATTCAATAAAAATTTAAGAGACAGCAGCCTCTTCTTAAAAAAAGATCAACATAACAGATGGGGAATGTTTTCGGTAAAAGAAGGCGATTTAATTTTAAGAGTAGACCCTGTCATTGGTCTAGAAACCACACAGGGCCTAGAAAAAAGTATACTCAAACAAAGTAATGGCCTAAAATTTTGGGGGCAGAAAGGAAAAAACATTTCATTTCAAGCTTATTTCACTGAAAACACCGAAACTGGAGATGGAATTGACAGTATTAAGCAATTTAATAATGAAACCGGGGTAATACGGACAGAAAACCTGAATAAAAATGCCAAAATGCTTAATTATACTAATTTTCGAGGCAACATTACCTATTCATGGGAAAATGGTTCAGTAAGCATTGGCCATGACCAGTTATTATGGGGTTATGGCGAGAATGGTAAATTGGTGATGTCGGATAAAGCTCCGGCATATCCTTTTATTCGTTTGGATTATCAGGTATTAAAATGGCTTAAATTCCATTATGCACATACCTGGCTTCAATCAGCAATACTAGATTCAAACAGGACCTATGGCAAGGGCAATACTATTTATGGTGATGAACGAGAACTATTCGTCCAAAAATTTATGGCTACTCACAGCTTAAACTTCTTTCCGGCCAAAGGCTTGTCTTTTAGTATTGGAGAGTCCATAATCTACAGCGACCGCATCGATGCCGGATATTTTATTCCTGTCATGTTTTTCAAAGCTTATGATCAGTATTCGAGCCGGTATAAGATCAATTCAGGCTCTAACGGCCAATTTTTTTTCCAGGCAGCCTCCAGAAATCATCTTAAGAATACCCATTTGTATGCTTCCTTATTTATCGATGAAATTCGCATGTCGGCAGCATTCAACAATCAAAAAAGCAGAAATCAGCTTGGCTTTAACTTAGGAGGGTCAATAACGGATGTACTTATACCCTATTTAACTATGGGAATGGAATACACCAGAATAAACCCTTTTGTATATCAGAATTTAATTCCAGCACAGAATTATACGAATCAGAATTATACCCTTGGCGACTGGATAGGTCAGAATGCCGACCGTGTTACAGCATGGATAAAGTATAATCCAATTGCTCGATTAAGCACACGCATACAAATGGATTATATACGCAAGGGTGAAGATGGTAGTATAACGGACCAATATTATGCAGAACCCCAGCCCAAATTTCTTACTAAAAGAATTGATACACAGCAACAATTTCAGTTTGAAGTAAAGTATCAATTATTAAATGAACTTATAATAAAAGCGTCCTATTATAAACAAGCAGGAATTATTCGTCCTGCCTTGCAACAAAGGGCAATCCCACAGGAATTCAGGCTTGGAATTTCATATGGATTTTAACAGAAATGCGACTAGTTAAAAACTGATTTTTGTTACCAGAACAAAATTTTATACCTTTTAACAAATACTGCCATTAAATTGCAGCGATTTTTAACAAGAATGCTTATTTATTAAATATTTATATTTGTAGCTGTCAACCTAATTTTTAACAAAGACTGCATGAGAATTAAATTTCTAATCTATATACTTATTACCGTACTGGTTTTATCATCTCGCGAGGGCCAGGCGCAGAGTATTTCTCTGGATAAACTTCAAAATATTAAAGTAAGCCAGCTTTCAGACGCCCAGATTACTGAAGCCTGGAAAAAAATTGACGACCTCGGCATACCTGAACAGGATGCCTATAAACTCTTGGAACAAAGAGGAATGGATCCCATTGAAATTAACCTTTTTAAGCAGCGCATCGGTTTACTTGGCTTAAATAAAGGGGGTGTAAAAATGGCTGAAGTGAACCAGAAAGACGATATCGATTTTAGTAGAGATACTATAAATATTTTTAGCAAACCCTTAGCTGTAGCCACTTCTAAAACTTTAGGAAATGAAGGATTAGGTATTTATGGTTCTGATTTTTTCAACCAAACCACTATTAAATTTGATCCAGATTTTAATATTGCCACTCCAAAAGGGTATATTCTTGGCCCTGGCGATGAACTAATTATTTTACTAACCGGACTAAACGAAAGTAGTGTTCGTTCAAAAGTAAGCCCAGAAGGCAATCTACAAGTACCTTATGCAGGCATAGTTTATGTGAATGGCTTTAGCATTGATCAGGCTACCAAACTGATCAGAACTAAAATGTCAAAAGTATACCCCGCTTTAACTAGCGGTCAAAGTCAGGTTACTATTAATCTTGGAAATACGCGTACCATAAAAATCACGCTTGTAGGCGAAGTAAAAACACCTGGATCCTATACTGTTTCATCTCTTGCGACATTTTTTAATGTGCTATATCTTTCAGGTGGCCCTGCTTTGAATGGTACACTACGTAATATTGAACTCATCAGAAACAATAAAGTATATAAAACAGTAGATTTTTATACTTTCCTTCAGGAAGGCCTGATGGATGGAAATATTCGCCTTGAAGATCAAGATGTGATCAATTTTCCGGTTTACCGCAAGCGAGTAGCCATTCAAGGAGAAGTAAAAAGGCCTGCTATATATGAACTTAAACCTGAAGAACAGCTAGATAATCTGATCAAATACGCTGGCGGCTATACCGATATCGCCTACCGGAGCATTGCCAAAATTGATCAGGTAAATGATAAAGAGAGGGAAGTAAAAGATGTTCCTGCTAGCCTTTTCAGCAATTTTGTTCCCCGAAATGGCGATCTAGTGGAAATTGGCTCTATTCAAAACAGGTATGCTAACCGGGTAACACTTGAAGGAGCAGTGAACCGTCCGGGAGTGTATGAACTCAGTGCCGGATTGAGCCTATCTACCTTAATTAAAAAAGCTGAAGGATTAAAAAATGAAGCTTATTTAGAGAGTGCTTACATCAAACGTACCCTTCCGAATCTTGAAAAAGAGTTGATTTCATTTAAACCTTCTGATATTGTTAAAGGGCTCAAAGACATCCCACTACTTAGAGAAGATTCCATTGTAATTCAGAACCTTTCGGAGTTTATGACTGATCAGTATGTCACTATCAATGGCAATGTAAGAAACCCTGGAACTGTAATTTTCCGCAAAGGCATGAAGCTGTCTGATCTGATTGCAATGTCTGGCGGACTCAATGAACAAGCTGCAGGTCACCATATTGAGATCTCCAGAATAATTAAAGACAAATCTGATAATGTTGCAAACCAGTTGGTTGAAACATTTAATGTAAATATTGAAACCGGAACTGGCGATATGGAGTTGCAAGAACTTGATTATATTCATGTACCCCGTTTAGTAAACTTCCGGCCATTAGGCAATATCAATGTTGCCGGCGAAGTATTATTTCCAGGTGAATACGCTGTACAAAAGCGCGACGAAACTGCTCTTGACTTTTTACAGAGAGCCGGCGGGCTTAGTCCTTACGGATCATTAGAAAGTACGCAGATTTACAGAAACGGGGTTAGAGTTGACCTAGATCTAACTCAAAGCACATCAGATTCAATTGCTCAAAAAAGTATGATCCTGATTCCAGGCGATAGTATTTTTGTTCCAAGAATTATATCGTTTGTAAAAGTATCAGGTGCAGTAAGTAACCCTCAATACATCAGTTATCAGGGGCGAAGATTTAAATATTATATCAACTCTGTTGGAGGCACTCTTGAAAATGCCCGAATTAAAGGATCATACGTTCAATATCCCAATGGCTTGAATAAACCGGTCCGGAATTTTCTAGTATTCAGAAGCTACCCGCCTGTTTTACCTGGCAGCATAATCACAGTGCCTAAAGATAATCCAGATAATAAAGTACGATTAGGATTTGCCGAAATTTCAGGAATCACTTCAGCCATTACAGCACTTATTGGGCTGCTAGCTATTTTAGATAAATAATATGAGTAAGGAAACCTATCCATACGAGCCTGAATTTTCATTCAAACAAATCTTTCAAAAGCGCAAAGGAGATATTATTTACCTGTGGCAAAAACGTTTTAAAATTGCTGCTATATCGATCTTAGGTGCCTGTTTAGGTATCGCATATGCTTGGTACAAGCCTGTTTCGTATACTTCGAGGCTTACCTTTGTAGTTGAAGAAGCCAAAGGAGGAGGAGGTTCACTGATATCCGGATTGGCCGGGCAACTTGGCTTTGATATTGGTGGGATGTCGGGTACAGGTGGAGTATTGGCAGGCGATAACGTACAGCAATTGCTACGCAGTACCCGAATGATAAAAAACACCTTGCTAACTCCATTTGATGATCAAAAAGACATCACTATTGCCGATGAATATGCCAGAACAGCCAAATTAAGTGAGGCCTGGGGCGATAAATACACTAATGGAACACCTGTTACTTTCCCCAAAAATACAGAAACCTATACCAGACTTCAAGATAGCTTGATTCAGGTGATCATTAAAAGGATAAGCGAAAAAGAACTTAGCGTTGGAAAGCCGGATAAAAAATTGAGTTTTTTCGAAGCAACGGTTACCATGCATAATGAAAAGCTTGCTCAGGTATTCACTACCAAACTTATTCAGGAGGCCACGCGTTTTTATATTGAGACCAAAACTAAAAGACAAAGAAATAATGTGAACCGATTGCAAGTGCGTGCTGATAGCATTGAAGCACTTCTAAATCGCAAAACATATATTGCAAGTGCGGCCAATGACATTATGTTGGATAAAAACCCGGGATACGTTACGCAGGCTGCGGCAATTGAATTAAAACAAAGAGATAAGGGAGTGTTGCAATCCATTTATGGAGAAATTGTGAAGAACCTTGAAATTAGCCGTACCATGCTATTACAGGAAACTCCAACCTTCCAAATAGTTGATGAACCTGAGCTGCCCCTGAAAAAGAATAGAACAGGATACCTGATGTCAATTATTTATGGGATGATAGCTGCCGGTGCCGCCGGATGTGTGTATTTTTTAGTGATGAGGGCTAAGGTAGAAACTAAAGGTTAGGTTCGCTGAAGAACCACCCCCCTAGCTAGCGCATGCGTGCCGCGTGTGATTTTCTTTTTTGATTGGTGTTTTAACTCAAGCAATTAATTGCCATTAAGATAAATTTGAGCTGATTTAACGAAGGTCCCTCACCTGCTGAAGGGCAATTATTTTTATCCGACACGCTAGCACAGACCTTTAATAACTGTAGTTCCGTTCCGATAGCTATCGAGTGCAGTGTTATAAATGGAAGGCAGCTAACTCCAAGTACAGGAAAATTTATACCAGTCTTAAACAAATTGTCCATTCACTGAACCTCCGTTCACCTCTCTTCCGCATTGACTGGTGCGGCAATTACAGTCCTAGCCCTCGCAGAACCTTTCATAGCAGCAGGCGCAGCGGTGGGTTTATTCGCTGTTATTTATTGTTTTTTAAAGGCACTCATGGTCTCGTCGTACCGCCTCGGCATTGGTACTTTTTTCCTATAGAAAAAGGACTAGGCCCCCGCGGCTATGAGCGGAATGAAATTATACGTGCTTGGTAACACCAAGCAAAAGAAAATTTGTTTTTGCCTTTGGCAAAGAATATTTGATACTTTTTTCTTGATGAAAAAGTATCCAAAAAATCAAGAAAGAACGATGCTTCCACCGCCGAGGGGCATACTCCTGGCCCGCCGTTCTTTCATCCCACCGCGCGGATATTGTAGTTCATTTTGTATTTGTTTTTAATAGTAAAATCTTACAGGGTACTAAGGTTAACGTTAGTGGGGGTTATGAACGTTCATCCACAAACGGCTACGTACAGGGCTTTGAATTTTGTATTATGACTAATATTAGATCTCTCGCCCTGTCCAATGCCGCGCAAGATGGTTATGAAATTGCAGCACAATTATTTTTATCCGCCACGATTGCACAGACCTTTAATAACCGTTCCTCCCGCCTTGACTGGTGCGGCAATTACTGTCCTAGCCCTCGCAGAACCTTTCATAGCAGCCGGCGCAGCGGTAGCGTTTATTCGGTGTAGTTTATTGTTTTTTAAAGGCACTCATGGTCTCGTCGTACCGCCTCGGCATGGTTCTTTTTTGCTACAGAAAAAGGTAAGGCCCCCGCGGCTATGAGCGGAATGAAATTATGAATGCTTGGTGATTCTCGAGAGTAAAATTTAAAACCACCCCCTTTAATTCCCCCGCCAGCGGTGGACACTGGGCGGCTAAGGGAAATTTGTCATAAACTAAAAAAATCAGTACTTATTGAAAATTCTTATCCGCCATACTGTCCCCCGCTGGCGGGGGTAGGGGGTGGTTCTCGTATATTATTATTAAACTTAATTTAAGATACAAAGAACAAAAAACATTTATTTCCACTTCCCCCTAAAAAACCCCCTCAACCCAATTTTCTTTTCCAGGTAAGATTTACCCTTGAGCTTCAGGAATTTCTGAATTAGATTTTTCTGTTCTGCATTTAAATTATGTTCGAAAGTATGGTAAAACTCAGTTACAAAACTGATCTGATCTTCAAATAGATCGTTCTTCTTGAACGACTGACGAACTTCTGCCCATAAGCGGCTCAACCTGCCCAATTTATGGAAATTGCCAACATCCGTAGCATTATCCCTGTGTTTCCGATACCAAATCAAGGAATCCTGAACTACGGCAACATCACCAAATGTAAAGGCAATTAAAGACATCCAGGTATCATGATTTAAACTAGCATTCTCGGGGATACTTGAAAAATAGTTCCTCATGTTAGGGTTCATCAACATGGTACAACCATTCACAAAACATCCAAACAAAAGTGTATCCAGACAATGGATATAAGATCCCTGACCTAGTTCATTCCGAAATGACTGATTCAACAGATTCTTATCTTCATCAACCAGAATTAGATCCGAATAAACCATAGCTGGTCGTTGACTAACTTCTATCTTAAGTAAAAGTTCTGCTGCAGCCTGAATTTTACCGGGTAGCCAGATATCATCCTGATCAGACAATGCAATATAATTGTCAGTAGAAGTCAAAGAAACAGCCCTTTTAAAATTACCTATAAACCCAAGTCTGTTGTCATTTACGAAATACTTTAAAAGTCCTTTTTGCTGATATTTATCGAGTATTTTTTGGGTACCGTCTGTAGATTGGTCATCACATACAATAATTTCAGAAGGCAATAGTGTTTGAGAAAGTATAGAATCAAGCTGCTCTTCCAGATATTTTTCGCCATTATAGGTAGCCATAGCGACAGAAATAGAAGGATACACAGTTGATGCCGGTAATTTGGGGGTCATGTCCTGATTGTTACGGCTATCATGCCGAGATTTTTAAGTGTACTAGTTGTAAAAATACCTATTAAAAATAAGAAATATTATGGTTTAATGAAGGTCGCGTGGGCTAGGCCAAAAAAATAGCTATCAAAAAAAAATATGTCTGGTTTCAAGAACCACCCCCTTTAATTCCCCCGCCAGCGGTGGACAAGGGTGGCTAAGGGAAATCTGTAATAAACTAAAAAATCAGTACTTATTGAAAATTCTTATGCGCCATACTGTCCCCCGCTGGCGGGGGTAGGGGGTGGTATGAGCGCCGATAGCCAGGGATGACATTTTGGAGCACGATTGAAATTTATTTTATTAAGCACTATGCACCTTTCGAGCGCAGCGCGGCAATCTCAAAGTACAATTGAATTCAGATTAGGAGATTGCTTCGTCGTGCCGCCTCGCAATGACAAGCAAAAAAGCAAAACATTTAATTTCCTTTTTAATCACTAATTTTGATCAAACAGATTTATTCTAATTCGCATTTAAAACTAAGCTGGCAGGCCTAAAATAGTAGCCATCTATCTCCGTAAATGAAACAAAAACCCACATTCGTTACCGTATTTACAGAGACCGAGAATTTTCATCTGGTTAAGGATGTTGGGCAGCTTCCTTATTTTATGTACAAAACGGAAGGCTATGATGCAATATTAATCAGCTACAAGAATAATGTGGAATATCCATTTATTAATAAGGAGGTGAATGGATTAAAACTAAACTTCATCGCCAATAAAGGCAGATTTCTCTATTTTGAATTGGGCGTATTATATTACCTATTGAATAACTCAAAATCCATTGATGTATTAAACCTGTTTCACTTCAAAAAAGACAATATTCTTTATCTGCTAATCTATAAACTAGTAAACCCCAAGGGTAAGGCCTATATCAAACTAGATATGGATATTCTGTTTTTCAAGAATTATAATGCCTTCCTATTTTCAAATTACCGAATCAAAAATTTCTTTTTAAAGGCCTTAACCTCCTGGATTTTCAAGCTTACCGACCTATTTTCAGTAGAAAACGATCAAGCCAAAGACTATTTACTGAACATTTATCCTGAACTGGAACATAAACTGATTTGCATACCCAATGGCGTAGATAATCTTTATCTAGACAAGGAAATTCCTGTCAAGGCCTTCCATGAAAAAGAAAATATTATTTTAACTGTGGGGAGAATCGGTACCGAACAAAAAAATACAGAGCTATTGCTTGATGCCTTGAAAATAACAGACCTGAAAGACTGGAAGGTATGCATTTTGGGGCCCATCGAAGAAAGCTTTATGAAATATATCGCTGATTTTTACAAAGAATACCCACAGTTTGAAAACAAGGTCATTTTCATAGGTAACATTACAGACCGGAAAGAGTTATTTGATTGGTACAACCGATCAAAAGTATTCTGCCTGAGTTCACGCTATGAAGGATTTCCAATCGCTTTTCCAGAGGCACTTTATTTTGGTAATTACTTGATTAGCAGCCCGGTTTCAAGCGCCGAACACATTACCTCAAAGGGCAAATATGGCACAGTTGCAAAAGCGAATGCCCAAGAATTTTCAAAGGCAATACAAAACAGCATTGAACCTGGTTTCCTTTCATCTCAACGATATCAAGATATCAGAAGTTTTTCAAAAGAAAGTTTTACCTGGCCAGTTATTGTAAAAAAACTTGCTGATCAAATAAAAAGCTGATGCGTAAACAATTATTGAAAGATTCAGCTGTATATATCGGGGGCAGTGTTATTGTCCAAATTTTGGGCTTTACCGGGCTTATTTTCCTGATGCAGTTTCTTCCGGTTTCAGAATACGGAAAATACATCTACATTATAGAATTTATTTCAATCTTCGCATTTTTCTCGGATGGAGGATTCACGCAACATATTATCAAAGAAAGCAGCCAGAACCCAGATAAAATTCAAAGTATCTATTCAAAAGCTCAATCGGCGCAACTATTAATTAGTGCTGCAATGCTAATACTTATTTTGATTATCAGTTATGCAAGCAATTCATTGCAAGATTTCTATTACCTAAGTGTGTTCGGTATCAGCATAGTCATTAATGCTTATTTTGCGCCCATGCTGGCCATTTTCATTGCATCCGGCCGTAAAGATCTGATCTTCTACAAAGATTTGTCTCTGAGCGTCTTAAAATTGATCTTCATGCTGGCCGGAATTTATTATCAAGCGCCGCTAGCGTATTTTATTTTTCTGGGATTTATTAATTGCTTTGTACTGTTAATCCTGTTGCTCTATACCCGATATAAAAAAGAATTCACCTATCTATTCCAATTAAAATTAGATCTGTCTGGAAGCATGACATTTATCAAGCAGGGATTTTTATTTACCATTTTGATGGCTGCTAATGTGATATACAGTAAAATAGATATTATCATGTTAGAGAAAATGATCGGAAGTGTGGAAGTTGGTTATTATTCAGGAGCTACAAAATTCATATATCCATTTATGTTTATTTCAGGTGCATTTATGACCGCCGTCTTTCCGAAGCTTGCAAAACATTCTGAAGAAAAAGATAAATTCAGAAATATTCAAAATACAGCAGTTTATTACCTTGGTGGCATAGGAGTATTCTTAAGCATTTTACTTTACTTAGGCGCAGATATCATATTTCAATTATTTTTTGGGGATAAATACGATAATTCAATACCAATATTTAAAATACTAGTTTGGTTTCTAGCCATCGTTTTCATTTATGGACCAATAAGCAACAGCTTGGTAGCAAAAAATAGGATTAAATTTTTAGTTTATCTGAACCTTTTCATGATAATCCTCAATGTAGTTCTGAATTTCATTCTTATCCCAAAGTATGGTGCGAAAGGGGCGGCAATGACTACAATAGTTTGTGAGATAATGATACTTATGTGTACTATTTTGTATTCGAAGAAACTTGGAGATAATAGGTTATAGGAATTTTTATAACTTCAAAAATTTAATTAATTATTATGAATAGAATTCTAAATCTGCTAGCAGTTATTCCATTTTGGGGATATCGAAAGATAAATGGCTGGCTTTCACCACAAGAAGCAATTGGCTTATATAAAGTAGCTAAATTTTTACCTGAGAACGCCACCGTTGTTGAAATTGGCAGTTGGCAAGGCAAAAGTACTTATTGTATTCTTAGTGGGCTAAGATCCGGAAAGGTCTATGCTATTGACCCATTCAATGCGTCGGGAGGTGAAGATTGGAATGGTGGTGAATATCAGCAAATTGCTAATGGCATTGATTTACTTAAAACATTCAAATTGAATGTTAAAAAATTTACAAATTTGGGAAAGGTAGTTGTGCGAAAAGGATTTTCCAATCAATTTAATGACGAATTCGAAAAGATTGATTTCCTGTTCATTGATGGCGATCATTCGATAAAAGGATGTCAGGAGGACTATGATTTATACGCTCATAAAATAGTAAAAGGAGGCTTTATAGCCTTTCATGATTACCACCCGGAGCGACTCGAATTAGGTCCCACCTATGTGATCAATGAAGTAATAACTAAAGAAAAGCTCTTTAGTTATTATGGAAAATTCGATTCTTTGTGGATCGGTAAAAAGAATTGATCAAAAAAGATTTCAATTTGCTAGCGCACGCGTATCGCGCGTGCGGTGATCTTTCCAATTAAAAAATAAAAGAGTTAAGACATTTCCTAAAAACCACCCCCTAACCCCCGCCAGCGGTGGACAGCATGACGGATAAGAAATAGCATTAACTACGAGTATTTTTAATTAGCAAGCGACTGACGAAATCGACTTTCAAATCTCGCTAGCGCATGCGTGTCGCGTGTGCTTTTTCAGATTTCGTAAGTCTTGATTAAAATCGATACATCAAACCCACATTCAACTGGTAATTAATTCGGTCCCAGCCTGTTATGAAATAATCTGGTGGGCGGTTATACAAAACGTACTGATAGTTTAAAGACCTGATCATGCTTCCTTTAGCACTAAACACCAAGTTCCTATAGTCCCAATCCAGAAAAGCAGAAGCACTCATATCAATATAGTGCTTCCTCACATCCACAGGATTATTGTACATCTGATAATAAAAATCATTATTGTGATCGTAGCGCTCTCCTTGAAGCCCGATACGTTTCAAGCCTTTATACCAACTAACACTAAGCGATTGCAAATTACTCCCGGGGCCAATACCTGCCCCAAGTAATTGCCCTTTATGTGTATACCCCTGCCTAATAGTTGAGCTAGTATACCAACCACCATATTGAGGTACAGAAGGTTGCTGCAGCTGGGTTAACTCAACTGAAACCTGAAGGTACTGACCAGAGCGTTTATGCCAGGGAATGATTTTACGCAAGCCAAACAGATAGGCTGCACCTATTTCAGGCTCCTCCCTTAAATTCACAAAAGTTTTCTTGCCTTGATGGCCATACTCCCCATAAACCTCTGCATTTGCTTCTTTTAATACCCAACGAAAAAACAAGGTAGAATAACGATCACGTTTTTCAGTGGCCGATTTATTCTCAAATGGTTTAAGCAACGAAATAAAATCTGCCGGACTTGTACCTGCATCCTGATGATACATTTGAGAAACCCTGCTGGCACCAATAAAAAGTCCGGGCACCCATTTTGGATTATAGGTCATCACAAAGCCCGAAAGATAACGCCAGTCATTGCGTTTGGGGATATAAAGTGTTCTGCCTTCATAAGCCCTATTTACTTCACGAGGTAAAATGCCTGAATTCTCTAAACGACCGGCAATAAGTTGTGCCTCAAAAGAACCGAATTTAGTTTGAACTGGGCGAGAGGTATTCACCGTAATATGTTTAAATCCAGGCGCATTATTACTCATCAACAAAGAACTGCGGTTACCCGGGCCCCACCATAAATTTTCATTCGATAAACCAATAGAAACCGGATCGAAGGTTAAGCGAACACTACTTTGGCCCCAGAATAACTTAGAATAAACATCCTCGCCAAAACGCTCAGTAATTTCGGACACATTGTAATAACTATCAAAATATTTTGCCCAGACTATATCGTATTGTTCGGCTGGGAAGCCCTCAAATACCAAATTATCGGCATGCACATACTCAGGCTTCAACTGAATGCTTAAAGGCCCATATTTTGCAAAAACACCAAAACTCATTTGACTTTGATTGCCACGGGAAGGAATCATTGCGCCATCATTCCAATTATAGGGAAGTTCGGAGTTAGCCTGGTACTGATAATTAAGAGGGAGCAGTTCAATACTACCCTGATCAGCAGCCCAACGGAATCTATTTTTAAATTTAAAAAAGGGTCTTTTTAAGGCAAGTAAATCTCTCCATTCCATTGCTCCTGCTTGATACGCATTTCCTGTAAATAATGGACGAATAGTAAACGAGATCAGTGAATCACTTTTCCCTAATAACTGCTCTCTTCGATAGGCATCCTCTAGCACCGGGATTCCAACGGGCAGGGTCTGACTAAATACCTCGCCAAAATTGGAGAACATCAGGCTCACTAGCAGAATAATCCAAACTCTATACACGGGCATCATCCTATTTAAATTCAATGGTCTTTATTTTAATATTATCTATTGACCAGCTTTCATTACAATTTTTATTGACCATGTCTGGGTCTTCTAATTGGGCAAAGCAACCCACATCAAGGGTACTGGTAGTATGTTCAATAGTTCTGGTAATCCGGTACAAGGAGGTTCCGCCATTTATTTTTTGAAGCTTGCAGGCTCCCGGTAAATCAGTCTTAATGGCATTACTATTGGGCTTATTATTGAAAAACTTAAAGCCGGTAGCAGGGTTGTATTCAGGCTGAAGAACCGGATAGGATTGAGTATAGGTTGTAAATTGGCCATTCGCAAAGGTTGCGTAAATGGCACTCCATCCATCAACATTCATGATCCAGATATCCGGACCCTCTGGCTTAATACTATTTCCATCCCAAGTATCGTGAATATACAGATCAAAGGTAATCTGCAACATATTATGAATGGGCAAACTGTCTAGTTGTAAAAGAAATCCATTCTGTGAATACCTGCCTATCACTCTAGACCCATTGTATGCCCCAATCTTGCCATCTATAATATTAGTCAAACTATCATTCTCAAAATCATTAAAATAAACAACAGTGTCTTTCTGTAAACCTTTGCAGGATGCTAGAATGAAAGATAAGACTATGAAAAGGCTGTAAATGCCTAATTGTTTGTGTTTTAATTTTAACATACTTTTTTCAATACGAATCATAAACCACCCCCTTTTATTCCCCCGCCAGCGGTGGACACTGGACGGCTAAGGAAAATGTCATTAAAACTAAAAAATATATCTATAAACAAATTGTTTTTATCCGATATGCTATCCACCGCTGGCGGGGGGAGCGTTGGCTTAAGCGTGGAAGGGGGTGGTTTTGAGGTAATTTTCAGAGCTAGCTTCACAAGGTTAAGCTCATTTTCCAAGCAAATAAAATTAGTGCCAGATTCTAAAAGTTTTTGACTTTCAAATACCATCAAATTAACCCAGTGACTAAAAAAAGAAAAATTCATTAGGTAACAATTCATGCTTGTTTAATTATACTTTAAATCTGAAAATTTTTATCTAGACGAATCATAAACCACCCCCTTTTATTCCCCCGCCAGCGGTGGACACTAGACGGCTAAAAATTAAGCATTAATTAAATTAAAATATACTAATCTCAATTTCCCTTTCCGCCCTGTCATCCCGACGCAGGAGGGACCTTCCAGCTCCAAAACCAAATTGCTATCGGGTTTCGTATTCCCTAAAACCTATACACCACCCCTACCTCCGCATTCACATGAAAAGCATTTTTATTGGGTGAACCTTTCGGGCCCGACAACCATTGGTAATTCACTGAATTTATTGCCTGCAATTTTGCATTCAATAAAAAATTCTTATGATCCCAGGTAGAAACTGCAGCAGCACTAAAGTCAATCCATTGACCATATCCAGATGCATTGGCAAGATCGCCATTATGCTCATAGCGTTCCAATTGCAATCCAATTTGTTTCAAAGATTTAACCCAACTAACTTGTAAGGTTTGAAAATTACCACTCGGACCTATCCCGGCACCTAAAACCTCACCACGATTGGTATAGCCATGTAATACTTGATGATGCATATACCATTCACCTGCACCCCTAAATATCCGGTCTAGGGGCTGCTCCATGTGAGTCAATTCTATTCCTACCTGAATATATTCATCAGTTCTCCCTTTATAAGAGATGAGCTTATTCATCCCAAGCGTATACACCCTTGAATGCTCTGGCGTCATCAAAAAATCGCGTGTATTCCAGGAATGATCATTCAAACCATATTCAAAGTAGATCTCCGCTTTTGAACCTGTAAATAACCAGCGTGCAAAAAGGGAAGTAAGCTGATCTCTCCTCTTTGCATCTTCATTGGTTTTTATTTTCTGAAAGGCCTGAAAGAAAGGCATATAATCTGCAAAACTTTCATCCAAATCTTCACTATAGGTTTGAAAACCTCTGGTTAAACCCAGAAATAAACCAGGTACCCATCTCGGCTGATAGCTCAATACAATTCCAGAAAGGTATCTCCAATCGTCAGGCAAGGGGTTTGTAAATCCAGATCCTTCTAAACGTGCCGCAATAATCTGGGTTTCAATTGAACCAATGGGTGTTTTTATGGGCCGCGTGGTGTTTAAGGTAAGATGTTTGAATCCTGTAGCGGTATTGCTCATTAACAGGGAATTCTTGATACCTGGGCCCCACCATAAATTTTCATTAGAAAGACCGATAGAAATTGGATCAAAACTTAAGCGGACATTGCTCTGCCCCCATAAAAATTTTGAATAGGGATCTGTTCCAAATCGAACCGGTAGATCTGCAGAACCCAAATGAGAGCTAAATTCTTTAAACGCACTATTCGCTGCAAAAACATATTCAGGTTGAAGCTGTACACTTAAAGGACCAATTTTTGCATAGGCCCCAGCAGAAACAAGTGTTTGAAAACCCTTGCCAGGAATCATGGCGCCATCGTTAAAACTGTAGGAAGGATGGCTAGTGTATCGTTGTTTCATTGAAACAGGGAGCATATGAATACCATTCCTGTTTTTAGAAGAACCAATACGATACTTCCCAGTCATGAAAAGATCATAAGACCTCAAAGAAAGATCAGAATCAATGGAAAAGGGAAGAAGTGGGCGAATAGTAAAAGAAACGGTAGAATCTAGCTCGCCTAGTAATTGAGATCTACGAAAATAATCTTCTACACCTGTAGTGCCAACAGGAATACTTTGAGAGAAAGCTACAGGAAGACTGAAATTGAAAAGTATGGTTAAGAAAAGTATGGATTGAAACCGCAGCATATTTATTAAACAATGTTTTGACTTCCTAAAGTAAAACTCCCAGAGTAAACTAAAAGTATAAAATAAATGCGCTATTGTCTATAAATGGGTTGAATAGTAGACTCAACAGGATTATCTAATTCCTCATAGATCGAGTTATTACTCTTAAATTCAGGCACGATATCCTTCATTTTTATAACCACTTGACGGTCTTTATATTGACAACTTAATTTAATCAAATCCGAAATGCGGATACTGATTGTTTGAAAATCATATTCTCTAACCTGGGCAACCATGATTTTTTCATGATGCGTTGGTAAAGTATTCTCCAAATCATTCAAGAGCTCCTCATATAATTTCTCGCCGGGCCTTAAACCAGAAAATTCGATGGCAATATCCTGATGCGGAACTAATCCTGAAAGACGGATCATTTTCTTTGCTAAATCAACAATCTTAACTGAATTGCCCATGTCAAAGATGAATATCTCACCTCCTTCGCCCATAGATCCTGCCTCCAATACCAGACGGCAAGATTCGGGTATAGTCATAAAATAACGGGTAATTTCGGGATGGGTAACGGTAATTGGTCCGCCTTTTTGAATCTGAGCCTTAAAACGAGGAATAACCGATCCATTTGAACCCAATACATTTCCAAAACGGGTAGTAATGAATTTAGTTTTTATTGCAGCGCCGATACCGTTTAAATGGCTCAATCCATTGGTATAAACGGTAGTTTTCTTGCTCTTAAATGATTGATTCAAAGACTGAACGTAAATTTCAGCAATCCGCTTAGATGCACCCATGACATTTGTAGGATTTACAGCCTTATCGGTAGAGATCATCACAAATTTACTGACGGCATATTTTACAGCTAGGTCGGCAATAGTTTTTGTACCCATTACGTTTGTGCGCACAGCTTCGCCAGGATTATGCTCCATTAAGGGCACATGTTTATAAGCAGCCGCATGGTATACATAATGTGGCTTAAATGTCTGGAATAAAATTTCCATACGCGACTGATCGCGAATATCTCCTATAAATGAATGGAAATTATTATGCAAATTACTTTCCAGAAGTTCTAAATGCAGTTCATGTAAGGGAGTTTCAGATTGGTCATTCAATATGATCATCTGTGGATGAAATTGAGCAATTTGCCTAACAATTTCAGAACCTATAGATCCCGCAGCACCTGTAACCAAAACCCTTTTCCCTTTAATCTGGTCGCATATAATATCATTATTTATCTCAATCGGTTCACGCTCTAATAAATCCTCTATTTTGATATTTTGTAATTGCCTGCTTGATAATTGACCCTTGATCCAAGATCGAACGGGTGGAAGGGTTAAAACCTTGATATCATTCTCTAAGCAAAGGTCAACAATCTTATTCTTTTGTTCGGGATGAATATTTTGGGATGCTATAATCAGGTCGTCAATTTTATCATTCTTAATCAGGTTCAGAAACTCCCTAGTATGATAAATCTTAATACCGTCTATCGCTTTACCTGTTTTACGTTCATCATCATCAATAAATGCTGTTAAAAGCATATTGATCTTAATATCGTGATCCAGGGTTCTTTTAGCGGCAATTCCCCCTTCGCCTGCCCCGTAAATTACAACGTGGCGCTTATCTATTCTAAAATTCTTTACATACATAAAGAAGTATTTCACCATCACCCGGTAAGTGATTAGCAATAAAAAACTTGTTAAGCCATTAATAACAAGGATTACATTAGAAATATAAGGTGCATCATTAAAGCTGTACAGAACTAAATTAAAAATGAAAAATACACCATTAGTAATCAGAATTGAAAACAATATTCGAAATGAATCTTGGGCACTGGTATAACGAATAATCCCTGCATAGGTTTTCACGAGTAGAAAGACCAAACTATTTACTAAGGTGAATAGTAGAATATTCCGGCTTAGCTCATTCGCATTAATTTGATCAATTATGAAGTTAAACTTTAAAAAATATGCTACACAAAGGGAAATTCCGCAGACAAAAAGATCTAGACAAAAAATGATCCAGCGGGGTACAATGTTAATGTGATTGAACAAAGCTCTTTTATTATTTTATTAACAAATATAACATAAATACTATTCAAAGTATTTAAATTGGGAAATTGGGAATTTTAAGGGAGCCTTAACAATGGGAAAGCTACTCAAATGCAAAACCATCCTTTTAAATTATTACTTGCAAATTAGTCATCAATAAATTAATGATTTAGAAGGTTTTATTAATAAGTATTCCAATATCCTGTATTGTTGAAACACTTTTTACTTGCGCTTTATCAAAACCATAAAAAGCAGCTGAGGTAAAATTTCTATCTGCCTGTGCTGCACGATATCCATGATCGCCAGAAATAATTATTTTTAACTTTGAATCATGTTTTATTTTTAAAAGCAAATCTAGAATTAAATCATTAGTGAACTGCCTGTAAGCATGATAATTTTCAAAATTATTAGCCCCAAAAGGAAATTTCTTACCATAGGGGTAAATAGTGGGCGTAAATGATATTGGAGCATGAGGCATTAACAAGTGGGCATAAATAAATGTATTGGGTTTATAATTATTAAGCTGTCTTGAAAGACTTAACAATACTGAATTATTATAATCATTTATTCCTGCCTCATTTGGATCACGAATATTCTGCAAATTAAATACCCCAGCTCCAGTTCTAATTTGAAAATAAAGAGTACCCTGCAATAAAAGCTCTAAAAAATTCCTTGATATTGGCAAAATTCTAAATTTTGCAGGATAGTTGTTAAAATCAAAAAATGAGAAATTATAGATTTTTATCTTTTTGCTTTCTAAATCATTGATTAAAAAAGAATCTTTAATCTTATCCCCTGCTATTTGTAACTTATCAATTTCCGCAAATGCATTTAATGTGTCTGTATTAAATACTTTTTTTAAATTATAATTAAAAAGAGATGCAATTGAAATGGTTGTAGCAATCTCATCAGATTTAAATTTTTTCTTAACAATCCACCCAATACTACCTAAATGATTAAAGAGACTTCGATATTTAGTGGTATGAGTTATTGGAGGATCAAAAGAATATTCATCAAGAATTAATAATAAAACTGTATTTCCTGAAGCTGAGGGCTTATTTTTTTTAGAGTATAAATAGTTGGTTTTCTGAGTATCATTCAAACTTTTAACTGGTAAATTGGATTTAGATATAGTATTGAATAATAGAAAAGTAAGACAAAAAATAATTGCCAACCTATTTAGAAACGTAAAAATATTCTTGATTAGAAAAACAGGAATTAATATACAAAATAATGCAAAAAACAGTATACGTCCTTTTACAAAATACCCAAACAAAAGTAAAATTGAGGCTTGTAATGGCAAATAAAAGTAATTCCCATAAACAAATAGAAAAATACTTAAATACATTCCTATAAAACACCACTTCCATTTTGTGTTTAAAGTTCTAAGAAATATCTTCTGATTAATTAAATCAACAATAAAGATTAAAAGAAATACTAAAAAAAAGTATTTGAATGAGAATGACTCAGATCCTCTAATATCAAAAAAAAGGACAATTAAATAAGGCCAAACTAATAAGCTTAAAGACAAATTGTTTTTTAATCGGGCAATCATAGAAAAATTATGAATCTAATTTTCAATTAAAGTTTATTTCTGCTTTTCGAACAAAAACATGGATCTGGTTTGATTAATTGTCACTTCTTCAACAAAATCAAAGTGATTATTAAACTCTTGTATGAAATTCTCTTTGTTATAACTAGAAAGTCTAGTGGAATTTTGTTCAGCTAATAATTGTACTTTATCGTCGTCTGCTTCTATAAATTCAATGATTAAAATCTTTTCAGTTATTCGATTGAACATCAAGGCAACCTCATCAAAGTATAAACTTCCTTTAAAATATAAATGATGTATTAAAGCCAGAGAAATAACTAGCGATGAATTTATCCTATCAAACAATGAAAGCCTTTCTCTATTCATCCACCCAGAAGAGTTACTTGGAAAAATCAAATCGTTTAATAAAATAGACCAATTCTTATTCTTTAAATCCATAAGCAAGATTTTTTCTCTAATCATTTTGCAACATATTAAATCTTGTTCAACGGAAATTACGCTATCCACATATTCTATCAATATTTGAGAGAAAACGCCCGTATTTGCCCCTAAATCAACGCAAGTTTCCATCCGAGGAAGTGATGACAACATTTGTCGAAAAACCATTTCCTTCTTTCTGCTGTATATAGCCTCATTTTGTTCCGGATAATCTCTCCAAGCGCTATATCGTTTCAACAATTTTTTCGAATCTATGGAATTTATATAAGACCTGCTAAAGGATACTAATTGTTCCGCTTTTTGTTTTTGTAAAGTGGTATTAAACTCAATTTTTTTGGGATTCCCCCGATTTTTAAGACTATTTAACAGATGTATATTAAGAAACTCATAAATATTGAAATATGACCTAAATGGAAGCAAACTAGATATTGTACTGACATCAATCCCATCTGAAAATGACCTTAAGAGTGTTAAAGTATTGAAAGAATTATATTTAAATAAAACTAAAGGAAAAATAAAGTGCTTTAAAAATTGACCGTAAGCATGCCAAGGATAAAATATATCGGCCTTTTTCAATGATAATAAATCTATGAAAATAGGCCTACCATTGATAAACTGCACATTGAAATAACTTGCATCCTTGAGTGTTAAGCCAATTGGGATCAAGACTTTCTGAATTTCAAGTGTGAGTAATGCTGCTTCCTTGAACATTGAAAGGGTCCATTCCCATGGATAGGTTATACAATGAATTTTTTCTATTTCAAAAATGCACAAAACATCACTTTCTATCTCATTTTCATTAATCCAATTCCGGATTACTAGGGGCCATTCATCTATAGGGATTTGAGTATGCTTAATAAATCGTTTATCATTTAACAGATTATGACGCTTTATTATTTCCAGATCTTCTGAAAAGGTTTGATATACGACTCTAAAAAAACTATTGTCAAGATTAAGAACGTAACCATCTGGGTCTCTGTATGAGAACTTAGATTTATTACTTATCATTTTTTCTGAAAAAATTGAACTTACTCTTTAGATATGACTTTATTCTCTTGGAAAATGTTAAAATTGTCAGAAATGAAGAGATGACTAATTGCAACAATAAAGAAGTGCTACCAGGGTCTATATAAATCAAAAATTTAAAAAACATACTTTGTGTACTTAAATTTTATAACGGTAATGGGTCAAGGGAAATTTGGCTCTAAAATGATCGTTCTTAACTTTTCAAAATAATAATAATTGAAAGTAAATTGAAAAATTATTTTTAATAAAGAATTAAATTTAATAAAAAAACAGATAAATTATCACTAATAATTTTGTTGTAAATTAAATAGCAGAAATATTCTAATGCTTAATATTAATTTAAAATAGATTTTTTTAAGAGAGATTCAGCTTATGAAATAGGCAATAAAAAATAAGGCAATTTAATTTAAGCACCATTGCATTTATTAATGTCAAGAAATTAGATTTTCAAAAACATTTGATAAATAGTATAATATTTATAATATCCGGATGCAAAACCATTTATAAAGGAAAATTAAATTCTGACTTAATTATTTCTATTTACCTTGAAGGAATCATTATTTATGATTTTTTTATCAAAACTCTTTTGCCTTCAACTAAGAACCTGATTCCGACAAAACCAATTCCAAAAAACAGCAGGAAAATTAAAAATCCGAACCAGTTAAACTCCCAATATACAATCACAATATTTACTGTGAATTGGCCCAATACGTACAGTATGGCAACTCTTAAATGAGGCCAACCTTTTACATTAGCCAAATATTGATAAAAATGGCTGCGATGAGCTTCAAAAATATTCTCTCTACGAATCAACCTGAAAATTAGGGTACTAACGGTATCTAAACCATAAAATAAGAGCAAGCCAATATATTTAATATCCTGGGCCTTAAGTATTAGAAGTAAAACAAAGAAAATAATGATAAAAACCATACTTACACTCCCAACATCCCCCGCAAAGCATTTTGCCTTCTTCCTGAAATTAAAGAAATTAAATACCAACAAAGAAATTGCAACTATAATGAGCCATTCGTTTAAAACGAAAACAAGATGAGTTTGATTAATAAAATATAGACTTAATATGGTAATAAGGCTGTAAGCGCCCGTTATTCCATTAATTCCATCCATGAAATTATAGGCATTAATAGTGCCAATAACCACGATATAAACAGGAATAATAATCCAGACCGAATACACCATCAAACCCGCCTGCATAAAGAGTAAAGTAACGGCAAGCAGATGAATAATCAGCCTGATTTTATTGGATAAAGGTTTTAGATCGTCATAAAAGCTGACAATGCTAATGAATAAAAGACCAGAAGTAAAAAGGGGATATTGAAAGCCGCTGAACAGGGCTTGAAGTAAGATAGCAATTGGGAAAATAATACCAGCTCCTCGAATAGTTATCCGGGAATGTGAACTTCGCTGATTCGGTTTATCAATAATTTTAAACTGAACCGCAAGCCTGAAATATAACAGGATAAGTAACGCTAATACCGGGAAATATAACAGTTGCAGCATAGCTGCAAAGGTTAATTAATTTGGGGAATTAAACAAAATAATAATCTAAATTCCCAGAGCATTAAGGGCAAAACAGATTAATCATGGCTAATTGAGTTTACTACTACGGGTTTTGGTGCCCAGCTTAGATCCCGACGTGCCTTTGAATCGTCAAATGTTAGATTAGCAGTCAATTTATGGAGTTTGTTGGAATTCAATGGCGATTTCCGACCCAATAAATCACCAGTTTTTGCCAATATTCTGGCTACCCATAACGGGACATTAACCAATATTTTTTTTTCAAATTGCATGGCTATATGGTGCGAAAGCTCTGATATTGAAGGATGATAGCCATCAGTTAAATTATAAACACCACCAACTTCAAGAGCTTTAGGAATTATTTTTGCAACATCTATTCTTGACACCATACTTTTACGTGCAATTCCACCTGCAATATTAAAATAATATCCCTTTTGAATCCCTTTAATCATTGCTCCAAGGTTGCCAGGAGGATTTGGACCAACCACAAGTGGAAGCCTCAGAATACTTAACCTAACTCCGTTTTTACTACACCACTTTTTAACAAGTCTTTCTGCCTCTATTTTACTCTTGCCATATGAGTCTATTGCAGTAAGTTCTTCCTCCTCATTAATTAAAATTCCTGTTGACTTACCATAAACTGCAACAGAACTTATAAAGAGAAAACTTTCGGGCAAATTATGCTCAAGGGCTTTTAGTAAGTTTTGGGTTCCTATAACATTTATTAGATGGAAATCATACTTGTCTTTTTCAGTTTTGGGTACCAAATGTGCTTTCCCAGCTGCGTGAATAACATAATTAACTGGAGGTAAAATCGGAAAGTCAACTGAAATATCGGCAATTATATTACAATCATGCCTCCCCAAAGTTATTAAATCATCAACCGGAATAATCTCTTTAATTGCCTTACCTAAGAAACCCGTTGATCCTGTCAGTAGAATTTTCATACTAAAAAGAACTGGCTTAATCTTTTTATAATCCGTAAAGGCATTAAGGTAATAGGCGCTTTAAGACCATTATTTCTCCATGCGGTCAATATTTGTTTATTGCCATTAAGAATATTCTTAATACTTTGATTGGTTGCACCTCCTAGCCGCATCCTGACAATCAACCGATTGATATACTTAGATTTAAAGGAGTGCTTTTTAAATATTCGAAGCATAAACTCGTAATCTGCAGCTAAATTAAATTGCAAATCAAATGGCTCTGCTTGTTTATAAACCTTGGATGTTACAAATAGTGAAGGGTGTGGAGGAACATTCCCGGTTTCAAAAAAATATTTAAAGTAAGGCTGAGATTTCCATTTTCGAACAATTTTATCAGTATTATTCTGTTTTACATAGACCAGATTGCCAAATAAAATGTCCAGACTATTATCCGAATTAAAGTTTTGCATAACATCATGAAGAACATTTTCGTCAGCATAAATATCATCTGAATTAAGAACTCCGATAACCTCTCCCGTAGCTAATCTAATCCCCTTATTCATTGCATCATAAATGCCACTATCTGGTTCGGAAATAAAAACCGTAATTTCTTTCTTAAAACCTTCAATTATATTTAACGTACCATCTGTAGAACCACCATCTATGATTATATATTCTAAATCAGGAATTTTTTGTGACAAAACACTCTTTATGGTAAATTCAATGGTATCAGCACTATTATAAGAAACGGTAATAATTGAAAGTTTCATACTTCTATAACTCTCTTTCGAACTTGTATCGCGGGTACACCCTGATAAATCATATATTCTTCTAAATCCGTATTTGCGACTGACCCTACAGAAAGTATAGAATGAGATTTACATGTTATACCTGGGCAAACAATACTTTTGGCTCCTATCCAACATCCATCCTCCAAAATAATTTTTTTAGTTATGAGGTCGAAACTTGCTTTTTTATAGTTGTGATTACCAGTAAGTAACATTGCCCCCTGAGAAATACAAACATTGTTTCCAATCTCTGCAAAGTCAAGATTATCAATCCAAACCTCCTCACCAATCCATACATTATTACCTATTGTTAGTTTCCACGGGTACTTAATATTCACACAAGGCTTTATAACCAAACCTGAGCCTATTGTTGCCCCAAAAAACCTTAGAATATTAGCTTTAATTTTATAAAATGGGAAAAGATAACTTTTAAAAACAACCACATTAATAAAGTACCAAATAATCCTTACCAGTCCACTTTTACCTGGGTCATACCATCGATTATTAAACTTTGAAAAATCAACATTGTTCAGCTTATCCATTTAATGTAATAATTAAACTAGGCGTTTAATAGCATTTTGATAGATCTCTACATGATGATCAACTATTTTTTCCCATGTGTAATTTCGTATTACAACCTCTTTCCCAATCTTGCCATAATCATGGAGATTATTATCAGTCATACTTAATAAACTTAAAATACCACCCTTCAAACTTTCAACAGTAGGCTCTACTAAAATAGTGCATTTTTCACCTAGTCCAAATTCGAGATTTGAGCCAATAGTAGTTACACAGATTTTGCCTGCTGTCCAACCATTCAAAACAACCATAGCAGAACCTTCACTAAAAGTAGGTAGCACAAAAGCGTCGGAGGCATAGAATTCGTCCCACATTTCATTTCCAAACTTACCTTCAGAAGTACGAACATTAGACAATGTTGGGGTATTGGCTATTTTATTCAAAATATATTTTTCATAAGCATTTTGTTGTTCATCCAAAAACCCAACTACATTTAGTGTCCAGTTATTCTCTTTCGTTTTTTCATATAACTCACTCCAGGCATCGAGTAGAATATCAATCCCTTTTTTTACATGAATTCTAGAAAGAAACAATAACGTTTTTTCTGTTTTCCGATTTATAGTTATTTCATCTCTGACTGGAATATTAACCCCATTTGGCATAATATAGAAATTATTATGCCAGCCATTCTGTTCCAGATACTCCTTTTCCGCGTTTGAGTTTACGATAATTGAATCGGCTCTTCTAATTATTTTTTTGAAAATAAGTTTCAAAAATATTTTCTTTTTAAGACGCGACTGGCTCAAAGCCCAATCATTCAACATCCCATTAGCAGAAAGAATGTAGGGCTTTTTCTTGATGATAGACCAACAATATATTGCTACCGCGGATAAAGACCAAATGGAGTGTAAATGGGCTATATCCGCATCAATTTTTAAGTAGAAATTAAGATAACTTCTGAAGGCCGAAATTGGTTGATATCTCTTTTTAATGAGTAAATTTTCCGCTGATCTAAATTTAACAATATCTGCTTGAGAATATTTATCTTCAATGGCAGCGATAAATGAATAAAATCCACGATTGCTCAATTGAGTACATAAATTTTCAACCAATGATGAGACACCGGTATTTTTTCTGGATATATAATCTATTCCGAATATAATCTTCATTGTTTTAGCAAAGCAGGTTCAGATTTCTCGCGCGGTATATCTTTAACATATTTTCGTAAAAAAAACCAAGGGAATACCATGTAGGCTAAATGATCAACAAACTGCGGCAGATATCCCCTGGTAAAGAACTGAAATATTGCCATCATTATCATGGTATTCAAAAGAAAATTGAGAGGCCTTTTACCATGCACCGTAAGTCTTTTAGTAGTAATGCCTAACAAAATACTTATTAAAATTACTCCGCCAAATGAAAATGTAAAATAAAAAGATCCGAGGAAAGTTGCAGCCTCCCCAATGTCTCGAGAGCCTCCTATTGCTGTATCCAGCGCAGGAAAGAATGGTGGCGGATATGGCTTTTTCCCTTCAGGAAAAAACCTTGCAGGTGTCATTTTAATAAAAACATATAAAAACATTGTTTCTCCCTTGTCGGACTCTATCAGGTCAGTATCTAATGCCTTATACAAGGCAAAATCAACTAAGCTACCCTTTGCTTGGTCAAAGAATACATCATAATTAAATTGGGATGGCTCGTAAGTTAAATCATCATATTTTGCAGAATACAATTTAACCCTGTTATAAGTTAGAAAGAGCAGTGAATAGAGAAATACAAAGACGAAAAGTAGATATTTAAAAAATAATCTCGCTTTTATACCATTATTATAAAGATGATACAACACAATAGTGAATGCCGTTAACAACAAACGATACCTAAAACCCAATATTATAAATAACATAAATCCAAGCACGAACATCAGGATTTGATGACGTCTTTTAACTTTAAAAATATAGGCAGCTACCAAGAGCGTAATTAATGAATCGGCGAAATTTTGAATGTAATAGGTAGCTCCAGGCAAGCCAAGAGTAGTTGAATCTGTTTTACCAAGAACAACATCAATAAGATTTATACCTCCAGAGAGCGTATTCAGAAAGATCAAAGTAAATAAGACTGCAAACAACCTAACAATCCTTTTCCTCATTAGTTCTTCGTCAACCTCATTGGTAAATGTCAATTTGCGGTAATTTGCAAATGTCAAGAAGTAACACAAATTAAAAATGGCAACATGCAGTAAGATCAATGAGAACCCAAAGGGAAAATAATCTCTTACATTTACATTTACGATTTTGTAATCTTCAATTAAAAAACGATGAAACGGTGTATTAAATAAGTAAATAATCTGTGCGCCAGTCACAAAAAGATATAAATAATGTTTTTTTACACCCAAGGCAATAACTGCGATTATTCCTATACAGAAGATTAAAATAATACAAAAGGAATAAAACTCAAGCATACGACTTTATCACTAGAATTTGCTAATATGTTCAAATAACCTTCTGGAAACACTATCCGAAGATATTGATTGTGCCATTTGTATATTAAAAACTGAAAGCTTTGTTGAAATTTCAGGGTTTAAAACTAAATAAGAAATTTTATCACTGATCTCCTGAGCATCGCAATTAACCACAAATCCGTTTTCATAATTTACGTATTCAGCAGCACCGCATGTATTTGTAACAATTAGTGGCAAACCTGCTGCAATTGCTTCATTAACAACTACGCCCCATCCGTCATATCGCGATGTTAAGAGAAAAGCAGTTGCATTTTTGAAGTACTTTATAATATTCTGCGGCTCAATGAACCCCATAAATTTTACCGTAATCTTTGAATCAACGATATCCTTTAACTCGGTCAGCAGTGGACCATCTCCAAGTATCCAGTATTCAATTTTTGATTTTAATGGATCATCTAATAGGTTAAAAGCCTGAATGGCTAGATCATAACCTTTACGATGAATCAGAGAGCCAGATGATAAAAAAATAATTTTCTCATGATCATTGGATTTTCCGTGCTTAATATCTTTAAAACGTTCATTATTAATCGAGTAAGGAGTATTGAATATGGGTTTATTATATCCAAAGCAGCGGTATGAATTAATCGCTCCTTCTCCAACTGCAAAAATTGCTTTAGTGAATAAATTTATTGGACAGATTAATATTCTTTTCAAAAAATATTTGAATCTGCTTGATGAAGGCAATAGTTTTTCACCGTACCAGAAAACCTTTTGTCGGCGTAAACGAAGAAACAGTAATAACAAAATTGTATTCGGTGCAAAATAATTACCTCCAAGAATAAAATAATCACTTTTGGCTATTGTGGCAATCCTGATACACTGAAAATTGAAATATAAATTCCTATTTAGTTTCTGAAAAAAAAAATGAAGGAAATCCTTTTTTAGCACCGCAGAAAAATAATTTTCAGATTTAATATTAAGATCCCATTGCCTTTCAAGCTCAATATTATTATAATAATAAACTGATAAGTCAAGTTTCTGACCTAAGGAGTCAAATAAATCTAAATTATATGGAGATGGTATATTAGTAATGAATGTTAACTTCCTCTTATCCATAATTAGCAAATTTTATGAATTAAATAATTAATAAAGAATGGAAAAAAGAATGGCAATTTTATTTACGCAAGATTAAGGATAAAAATTGATAGTGCTGAAGAAAATCAATCTAACTAAAATCAATCTAAATCAGATTATAAGTCATAATTTAGGCATTTTTCAATATAAAAATCACTGATTTTTTTTCTAAAAATTTCCCAGGTGAACTTCCCAGAAGTTTTAGCAGCAGCTCGCCCCATATCAGCTAATGTTTCCTTATTTAGTAAGCACCATTCTATCTTTTCAGCCAGTGCATCTATACTCCGTATTGGAACAATGATTCCTTCGTCACCGGTAAAAAATAAATCTCTTCCTGCTGTGTTGGGTGTGCAAATTACCGGGAGTCCTGAACTCATGGCCTCGAGGATTACCTGACCAAAGCCCTCTACTAAGGATGGAAAAATAAGAACATCATTGCTATGAAATTCTTTAACCAAATCGGAGTGATTTAAATTAATTTTAACTTTAATATTAGTTATAGAAGAATAATTATTCAGAAGGTTTTGATCAATACTGCCCCGACCGATTATTGTTAGATTTATATTTGGAGAATTGAGTTTCTTTACCGCCTCAAGTAAGTAATAAAGGCCTTTGCGCTGAATCATTTGCCCGACAAAAACTATATTCAAAGTGCCATTAGCCAAATTATAGGTCTCTTTTTGGGGAAATTTATTAGCATCTACACCATAGGGTATTACAGTTATTTTACTTTCTTGAATATCATTTAACATGAGTGTTTCTTTCGTAAAAGAACTAGCCACCACACAAGCATCAGCAAGTTGGCTTTCTCCGATTAGCCTATCTAGCACATGCTGATTCTGGTTCATTTCCAATTCACCTAATATTGAAGCCTTTGCGATAGGGACCAGTTCAACCTCTTCTTCAAATATTTTACGGACACTAACCGGATGAGGATGTAACTGAAACAATAAACACCTGTTAGCCAGAGATTCGCTTTTTATTTTGGAAAACGCTTCAAAAGCTGTATAACTTGAAAGGAAAAGATGTGAATGCCTGGCAATTGCTAATTTAACTGCATACTTGGATAACCTGGCATCTGAAACAGCATAGGATCCATTTAGAAATTTTTGATAAATAAAATTTCTCCAAAGGTTTACAACTTTTTTTGACGGTAGATTTGAATTATAGCGTTTATGAATATGCTGCCTTAAAAAATCAGGAGTGTAGAAATCAGTAATTAAGCTATCTAAAAATCCATTCTCATATAATGCTTCGGACAATTGGTAGGAGTCACGATTACCAGCATGGCACGTAATACACTTATTAGCATTCTTAAAGTTTGTCATAAGATTCTTAGAACTTTAATAATATAAGAATTGATCAAGCGGAGGAGGGCTTTCCCAAAATTGAACATATTTAACAAATTATTTTCGTTGTGAGCAACTAATGCTTGAAATACATCCTGGCAATGCACATGGCATGTAATTCTTTTTATATGAATTTGGCTCTCCATATCTTAATTATCTTAAGAATGTATATTCAATTATTTTTAAGAAAAAAGGGTTTGAATAAATCAAACCCAAAATACTGAACTAATTTTTCTGATTATTATTAGATTTTCTCTTTATAAATTAAATCTTAATCATGGCCTGCAAAGAATTTTGCCTACTTGATACAATGAATTGCAACAGAGTTGGTAAACCTATCAGGATCTTCCACGTATTTAAACATAGCATCTCCGCTATCATTATAACGACAAGCCCTTACGTCCCTAAATCCAATACTTTGGAGCTCATTTATCAATGATTTAGCATCCCACATCCATAAATGATTCGCATTGCCAAAAAATGTTGACATTATGTTCTTTAATCCTCTGGGTCTTTTTTCTTGTCCTAATAAAGTATCTGACATAAAATTAAAGCTTGCGGTATTATTATCCCGCTCCTCCAGTGCCGAGATATACTTACGCGCGGCATATTCAAGATCAGGCACTATGCAACGAAAGACACCATTTTCTTTTAGCATTTTATAAGTATTTTTTAATGCCTGCCTGCAATCATTTAGAGATAAATGCTCCAATGTATGTGAACAATATATGCCGTCACAAGAGTCAGAATTAATCGGCAAACCGGTTATTATATCACCATATTTCACATTTATAGGAAATATGGTACTTAGAGGCAAGATGTTCCCGATCAAAGGAATCTTTTGCATCCGAAGTGTTGGTGAAGCATCAAAATTCAACCATTCGTCGGGGGCGCATAAACCACAGCCGTATTGTACGTATAACTTTTCCATTTATTTATTTACTATTCAACATGACCAAGCCAAAATTATTTTTCCCATTTATATTTCTTAGAAACCAATGTTAATATCTTTTCATTGAACTTGATTTGATGATTATGAGTCAGGAGATGATTTTGTATTATCGCAGATGCTTCTGAAATATCCTTTGCCTTAACCCTAGTTCGGGCGGTAAATTTTCCCAAGGTATGATCAGCCCCCGGGACTATTTTAAATATTACTTTAAGTAAAATATTGCGGATGGACGCCTTGTATTTATCTTTTAAAAAGGAGAAAAAATAACTGAAGAACATTCTATTTGTAAGTTTATCATGTTTTTTTGCTTTTCTATACTGATCGAAAAATATATGGCTTTTAGAGAGATTATCCGCAGCTGTCTTTCCAAATACTATAGCTATATTCATTTTTTCTATAAGATCGTCCCTGCCAATATCTTGAAGAGCAACTATAGCAGATTCGGCAATTGAAACTTCTGAATTGAAGATTTTAGGGAGATTTTCAGGTACATACAGTTCCTTAAATTCTTGGAGATGCAAATGGCTTTGTTTCGTTATAATTCTGTTAGCATTACTTTTACCCGAAACACCCCTAATGGTCAATGGATAATCAATATAATAGAAGGAATCAGTGTAAGCTGATAACACAATCGCATTGTAAACATCGAATGATGAACTTGATAAATAATATCCACAGCGCTTTTTATGCGTTTCGAAAAGACTTTTAAGCACAATACCGTGATAAACGTTTGGCAAATCTTCAGTATATCCAAATCCACAATTTAAAGCTTTCTTATTTATTTCAGTAGGCAAATCAACTTTATAAATTTCACCGCTTATTTTATTAGAAAAAGACAAACGGCTGTTAGATATAGATCCGATGTAAGCGTCCTTCCATATATATGTAATATGCATAGAAAGTGTAGTATCTATACCAAGGTTATTCATCCACTCTGCAACTTCCAGACATGAAGATAAAACAGCATCATCATCTCCAATGCCAATTAAATATTTACCTTTGGTATTCGAAATGGCCATATTCCAATTCTCAGTTAAAGATGGCTTAATATCTGAATAGAAATATTTAATTCTTGGTTCATCATTGAATGTAGCTTTAAGTAGGTCCCTGAGTCTGTTATCGTCGCTGCAATCCTGAACCACAACTTCAATTTGATCTGACACAATATTTAAAGCAGAAGCAACTGCGAAAACGGCAGTATATTGCCTGTTCTTTGTTGGAATTATGATACTTAGTAATGGTTTCATGAATTTTCTAAAGCATCCTAATTAAAATCCCCAAGCTGCATAAGTTAACCTCTTTTTTGTTTCCTCGTCCGCTTCCTGATATTTTCTCGTTTGGTTGTCACTGACTAATAAATTTTCCTGTTCAAAATGCCAGAATGTTTTGGAATTTGGCCAATTCGGCATTTCAAAACCCTTTCCGAAACGATCTACTAAAATTGCTTTCAGGCCTTTGTCAACTAATTGCGATGTAAATCCTTCTCTTCCGTGTTCGAAGCATAAAGACCTTAATTTACTTTTCGAAAAATCAATAAAAAAGTTAAGAATCAACGGCTTGACTTTAGGGTATTTAAGTGTCGAAAACAGCTCGCGCCTTATCATAAATGCATTAGTTCGAATGTGAGGAGGAACTTCCGGATAAAAATTAAATCGAAAAAAAACAGATTTCTTGATAAGTGTCGGATTGATTTTAAACCTTAAGATGGATTTAATATTTCCATAATACTCATCGTTATGACCAAAATCACCCCA
>Ga0222712_10000137_pt1 | contig 101377 bp, 130 predicted proteins | sample C33_657DmetaG_FD_165043 | JGI IMG/M metagenome (GOLD analysis project Ga0222712, IMG submission 165043) | Estuarine water microbial communities from San Francisco Bay, California, United States - C33_657D | ecosystem: Environmental > Aquatic > Marine > Unclassified | place: USA: California... | reverse complement strand
CAAATTCTTTTACAACTTCTTTATTAGTAAACAAATGTTCAAACTCAGGCATAAAGGTATCACCATCATAATTACCATTTACATGCGTAACATAAAACTCTGTAATGTATGGTAACAACTTAATATAAGTTTTAGCACCACCAGCAACAATCAAATAGTCTTTTCTAAATTCACTATATGATTCAAGATCTGTCATTGTAATCAGTTGACCAGTCATAGAGTTATTGTTTACTAGATATTGATTTGGATTTGCATCCATTATTTTGTCTTCTTTGACTAGTACAAGACATTCTCTATTTTTTAGAAGTGGTAATGTATCAAATGTATTTTTACCCACAATGAGTGTATTACCCATTGTAAATTCTTTGAACCACTTGAAGTCCTCTTTTATAGAGGGCCATGGCAATCCACCATTTTTGCCAATGGCCCTATTTTTTGACATTGCAAGAATTGCTTTCATCAATTATTAATTGCCTTCTAGTTTAGCAATACGTTCTTCTAATTGTTTAATATATTCAATAACACCATCTGGATCACTCTTTGATTGTAAATCATTATCAAATTGTGAGTGTTCTAGTACACAACCTAAATGGTCCGTACCAGATAGATAATCATATTCTACATTGCTTGTATCTTTACCACAATATCTACATGACCAAATTCTAGCGTATTTACGTTGTTTTACAATATCGCCAAGACGATTCAACGTCTGTACGACTTCTTCGTTTGAAGAAGCATTAGCAACATCACATGCCCAATTTTCTGCACCATCTTCTTCACCTTCTAGGTCTGGAAAGATATTTAAAATTTCTTTTGCAATTAGATCAAGATATGGATCAATTTGCTTGGTTTGAATTTCTCTTACAGCACGTGCGTAAGTAAGAACGATTTGTCTACTAATATTTTCAGGAGTTGATTTCATATTATTTTGTGTTGGTTAATTGTTTTAAAACTTCTTTGATAGTGAAGAAAACTAGGAGTGGTACAATCACTATAAACATTATAGCAATAATCAGTATTATTCCAAGAGAAAATAAAGTACCAAATATCAACGCAAAAGTCAAGTCTATAATTCTTTTCATTTTTTTATAAATCGGTTGTATATCAATTTGCCTAAATTAGCCGAAAACTTACGTGCTTTCTTTTCTGGCAAATCGTATAAATGTGCATGAAACACTTCTTCAATCAAAACATTTAATTGTCTGCGAGTTTTTAACGTAGGATCAACAAATATTGAAGGATGTTTATTATCAGGATTTTCACATAATCCAGCTGCGTTGTATTTTACAGGTGGTTTATTGTAATTAACGTTATATTGCTTACCTTCAAAATTCTTGAACTTCATCATTCACCTTTCTTGAAACTAGCTTTCATATCTTTTAGTAAAATGTTAATATCGTCAAGACTACGCACACGATCTTTGTACAAGATTTCTGTTTTTACACGTTCATCTTCAATCAACTTGATTAAGTCATTGATCTTCTGCATTGTAACTACAGGCTTAGTACGTTCAAATTCATTTACATTCATTTAGAAACTCCTTTAATTGTTTTTGGTTTTCTGTGTTTAGAATTATGAAATCAGACCAAGGTTTACCATGTCGTAGTATTTGCCAACACCATCTTAGTCTTTCTCGCCATGGCAGAATTCTACCACTAAGACCTCGTTCAAACAAGCTCAAAGACACTTCTTGTTCATCTTTAAACCTTTCTACTAAAAGTCCGTGTTCAAAACAATCACAAATTAGAAATATAGAATCTTGATCTTTCATACAATTAGTTTACGTTCCAATTTCCAAACATTAGCAATCAAAAACGAACCAGTAGAATACAATGATCTACATACAAATCGTATAACCTTGTTATATGGTTTGATCACTAATTTATAAAGATTAGTAGCTTCAAACTCTTTGTTCTTTTTAAGTTCTTCAATGTGTCGTTTATCGTTTTCTTTTCTTTCAGAATTATCAGTGGCTTCAAACTTTACAAGGTTAATCTTGTTAATAACTCCGTCAATAAATACAATTTCAAATTCAACCCAATAGTCATATGGTCCATCATTATAATTGTTATAATCATACATACGTATGGTGCTGGTTGTTTTTACCTGAGTCCACCAATCTTTGGTTACTTTTACCATCCCATACTTTTCAAAGAATGTTTTACCGTTTGGATCGCCTTCAGTATATTCTCGTTCACATTCATGCAACCATAGTGTGCCATCTTCACGAATTTCATAACAATCCAACGCATTGTCCAAATCTTTGGTTTGAAATCCATTGGGAATATATCCCTTAGTATCTTCCGGTAAAGGAAGGGGGTATTTACATACTATGTCATCATACATACCCATAAATTAGTTACCTCCATTGTTGTATTCTTGAATATCCCACAGAAAACTACGAAATGCTTGATAGTCTTCAATATCAGCCTGTGATTCTCCTTCAGTCTTGAAATCCTTGATATATTCACAGAGTGAATCAATGTAATATCTCGGAATAGTGATGTTTTTACCATCAAACTTTAAGTCATCGTGTTGAATAATGATTGGGTTGGTTACTTTGTCTTTAATTGTTAGTTCTTTTTCCATGATAGTATTCTATATCTAACTATCAAACTTTGTCAATATAAAAAATTTATAATTTTAAAATTTTATATGTATATTTGAGTTATGGAAGTAAAAGAAATTATAATAGTTGATGCATATATAAAACATCAATCTTTGGAAAATTTGTTTTGTGAACAGCTTGAATGGTTTAAATCGGTTAACATTCCTGTTTTAGTAAACTCCAACACCATATTATCAGAACGAATATTGAATATGGTGGACTATTATTTTTATGATAAAAAGAATGTGTTGTTTAACGAGTCAGACTTTGATCAGATTGATAAAAGTTTCTATAGGTTTTCAGATGGAAGCATCTCGGTTAAAATACAAAACTTAAATTTTCAAAGACACGCTTTATCCGTAATAGTTAATTTGTTAAATTCCCTTTATTTAGCTAAAAGTCTTGGGTTTACACATTTTCATAGATTTGAATATGATAGCGTAGGCGGGCCAATAATGGCGGATATTGTGAAGAATATGAACGCATTATGCAAAGATAAAAAGGGTTTTGTGTATATGACAAACCAATACAAAGTTGATGATGCGTCTTTTAAAAACGGAATTAACCCATATTATTTTTATTTTGAAATCGATTATTTTTTAAGGAACGTTACTAAAATAAGTGATAAATTATCGTATTTTGAGTATTTAGAAAAAATTAATTTGGGCCGTTCTTATTTGAGTTACGAACGTTTTATAGCAGAAAATATAGTGCGTAATGATCTAAGTTTTAGATCTAATTTAATCATTAATTATAATAAAACACCAAACGACTATTTTAAAGATTATTTGATGGATCGCTCTCATTCTACAATGAATTATATATCTGATAAGGTATATGAACAGGGTTATTTTGTATGTTTTTGCAAATTGGTAGGATCGTCACCAACTAAGCCTTCTCAAATTGTAATTTATCAAGATAATTTATCTGACAAAGTAGTTACTTTTAAACTTGTAGTATATGATATCAATGAAAGTGTTCGTGATGTTTATGATAGAAATATCCCACCATACATAAAAATGTGGGACGTTACAGAAAATGTTTCAAAAGTAGAAATATACGATTTGTATACAAATCTACTAATAGACACGATATATAACAAAGATGTTAAAAACGAATTTTTAGTCTAAAATGAAAGGAATTATTTTAGCTGGAGGAACTGGTAGTAGGTTATATCCATTAACCAGTACAATAAATAAACAATTGTTGCCTGTTTATGACAAGCCAATGATTTATTATCCATTTAACACGTTAATTACATGCGGAATTACTGAATTTTGTATCATCTCCTCACCAGATTATTTACCTCAATATGAAAAGTTATTCGGCGATGGAAGTCAATTAGGTTTAAAAATTACCTACAAAGTTCAGTACAAACCAAGAGGAATTGCTGAAAGTTTTATAATCGCTGAGGATTTTATTGGTAAAGATAATGTTGCTTTAATACTTGGTGACAATATATTCCACGGAATGCCCAGAGTCAAGCCTTTACTTGAAGGCGCAATTATTTTTGGTTATGAAGTTAATGATCCTAAAGCTTATGGAGTTATTGAGTTTGGTGAGGATAATAAGGTTTTAAGCATAGAAGAAAAACCAACTCAACCCAAAAGCAATTATGCGGTGCCTGGTTTATACTTTTATGATAATAAGGTGGTCGAATATGCTAAAACACTCAAACCTTCAGCAAGAGGTGAGCTTGAAATAACTGATTTGAATTTAATATATCTTGACAGGGGCGAACTTACTGCTATAAAATTTGCAAGAGGCACAGCATGGCTTGATGCTGGAAGTGCTGAAACATTATTTGAAAGTAGTGCTTATATACAAGCAATTCAATCTAGACAGGGTGTAAAAATAGGATGCATAGAAGAAGAGTGCTTGAAGCGCAAATTAATAAATAAAGCGCAACTTAAAAACCTCATTGACAAATTACCAAATTGCGAATATAAGCAATACTTAAACAAATTATTATGATTATACTATTCGGCGCAACAGGCTATATTGGTAGCGAATTTAAAAAGCAACTTGCAGAGCTTAAGCTTCCTGTATTTTTATGGCCAAATACCAAAACAACCACTTTTCAAGATTTAGAAAAATGGTATGACGAAGCTGGTTATCCATTAATAGGCGCTGCAATCAACGCGGCTGGTTATACTGGTAAACCAAATGTTGATGCTTGTGAATTGTATAAAGAAGATACAATTCACGGCAATATTGTATGGCCACAAATTTTAACCGATTGGTGTATGTTAAATGATATTCCATTGGGTCATGTATCTAGCGGTTGTATTTATGAGGGTAGACGATCCGATGGTCAACCATTCACAGAAGAGGACGAACCAAACTTTAGCTTTAAATATAACAATAGTAGTTTCTATAGTGGTACCAAGACTATTGCGGAACAAATTGTGGGTAAATGGGAAAAGAGTTATATTTGGAGATTAAGAATTCCCTTCGAAGAATTTGATAACTCAAGAAACTATATCAGTAAGATTTTGAAGTATGAACGACTATTAGATGCTGAAAATAGTGTAAGCAACAAACAAGAGTTCGTAAGCGCTTGTATTCAAACACTAAACAAAAAGGTTCCATATGGTATCTACAACGTAACCAATGGTGGATATATTACCACCAAAGGTGTAACAGAAAAGTTTAAAAATACAATTGCTAAAGATAAAACCTTCACATTTGTAGAAGAAGACGAGTTCTATAAGAATGTGGTCAAGACCCCACGTTCAAATTGCGTGATGAGTAATGAAAAATTGTTATCAACTGGTATCAAAATGAGAACCGCAGACGAAGCCTTTGATTATTGCATTAACAACTGGACCATATGAATATATTAGTAACTGGAGGATCTGGATTTATTGGTAGTCATTTTATAGAAGAAGTTCTAAAACGAGATGACGTTGATAAGGTGTATAATATAGATTGTGGTACTTATGCCGCAAACAAAAGTCTACCATTCCAAAACAATCCAAAATATCACAAATTAACACTGGATATTTCAGCACCATACTTTCCAGACCAAAAAAACTACTTGTTGAGTTTAGGACTAACTCATGTGGTTCATCTTGCGGCTGAATCTCATGTAGATAAGTCTATATCTGGACCAAAAAGATTTATTGAAACCAATATAGTTGGTACATTCAATCTGATGGAGCTATTCAAGAGTTATACTCTTGAGAAATTTATACATGTATCAACCGATGAAGTATATGGAAGTCTTGGGTTTAAACAATCTTCGTTTGACATAGATAGTCCATATAGACCCAATAGTCCATATTCAGCAACTAAAGCATCCAGCGATTTATTGGTAAGAAGTTACAACAAAACCTATGGTACTCCAACCATAATCACTAATTGTAGCAACAACTTTGGATCCAGACAATATCCAGAAAAATTAATTCCCGTAGCCATAAACAAGTTGAAAAACAAGCAATTGGTACCAATTTATGGAAATGGAGAGAATATACGAGACTGGATCTATGTAAAAGACCATGTTAACGCACTTATCAGTGTTACATTAGGCGGTTTGGTTGGAAAACAATACTTGATTGGGGGTAACAATGAACTTTCTAATATAGAGCTGTTAACTCTAATCAAGAGTCGTTATGAACAAATAACCAACACTACTTTACCAGAAGTTTGGTATGAATTTGTATCTGATCGACCTGGACACGATTTTAGATATAGCGTTGATAACCGAGACTTTAAGATGGAGTTTCCAGAATTTAAGCTTACCCCATTCGAAACTGCTATTGATGAAACTATTCGATCATATTTATAAAATGTGCCGATTAGAATTTATTCTAAAAACGCCAAAAGTCTAAACCTTTCTGAAGAAAAGGCATGCTCCAAACTAGTTACAAGTGGTTCTATATACTCGCTGTATGTGGAATGTTGTACACCAGATAGTATACGTAAAAACAGAGTATTCCTTATCAAGGATAACGGAGTTGTTGTAGGATGGAGTATCATACAACAACTTAAAAAACCCAGCGGTAAAAGAACTTTTCAATTCATGATCTATATTAAACGTAAATATAGACGACAAGGATTGGGCACAAAACTATACAAACGCAGCAAAAAGTTTTTTAAACTCAAAGATCAAGAAATAAAAGTGTTTTCTACAACCAACTATAACGCTTCGTTTTTCAACAAAATAAGACCCAATTTATAGAGTCTTTGTGTATACAGCCAACTTTGGATTTGCATATCCAAACTTCTTTACAAGTTGACCAGCAACACTATTTGCTTCATCTTCAATTTCACCACCAACGTCTTGGGTTGGTCCTTGAATCTTTCCATTTTGATTTTGTTGATGGTGAATCAATTCGTGTGCAATACTTCTCAATACATCTGCTAAACCTCTGTTTCTGCAATATACTTTTACATCACCATTTGCTGCGTTGTAATAAGCATAAGTTTTTAAATCTTCGTCACGATTTTGAGCTAACTTGACTTTGAATGGTTTATTCAAGTTTAGCTCGTCGCTAACGAACTTCAAAAATTTAACAATTGTGTATTTAGCTAATTTATCCACACTAATAAATATATTAAATACCAGCTTCTTTATAAGATAATTTTACAACACCTTCATCAATAAGACGTTTACGATTGATTTTATGTTGACCTTGTACCTTATCTTTGTTCTCACCCATATAACGAACTGCATAACCATTGGTAATTAGTTCATCGTTCAAAATCTTCTTGGTTTCTGGGTGTACAATTTCTCCAAGCAATCTACCAAACTTTTCTCTACCACTACTATCAACGTCATCACTGATATGGGTGCGTAGAATTACGTATTTGTCTTTACATCCTTCAATAAACTTTTTTGCAAAGTCTTTACTAGCCAAACCAAACACCTTTTCAATTTTGTCTGAAGTTCGGCTTTCTGGAGTATCAACACCAAGAAGTCTTACCTTTTGATCTGTTAGTTTTACGTCAAAACCCAAGTCGATGTCTACAACAACTGTGTCTCCATCAACAACTTCGGTTACCTTAGCATGATATTCGTATGGCATATTATTTTGCTTGTGGACCAAATATCTTACTCCAAAATCCCTTTTTTGAAGAAGATTCAGACTTCTTTTCAGATTTTGGTTCTTTAGTGATTGGTTTAGAAACATTTGCATCGTTTACCAATTCAACCGTTGTACCTCCATCACGGATATTCAACTTAATTAAAACTTCTCCAAATTTACGTGACTCTTCAACCTTGGTGGTAAATGTATAACCAGCTTCTTTAACACCAAGTCTCATTTTTGCGGCCAAGTCTTGGTTTTCTTTCTTAAGAAGTTCGATAGCGGTTTGATACTTTTTAAGTTCAGTTGTCAAAGCATTTCTTTCTTGAGTTAGCTCATTGATTCTAGAAAGCAACTTATTCTCGTCATTTTCACTCTTGGCTTTGGATAACTCACCGCCAAGTTCTGCCAACTCAGCAGTCATCTTAACGATAGTATTGCGAAGAGCTTTTGCATCATTTTCCAATGCTGTCTTTTCATTAACTAGACTATTGATCTTAACGTCTTTTTCATCAATTGATTTTTTAAGATTTTCAGTTAGACCATTTAGAGTAACAAGATTGGTCTGAATAACTTGAAACTTTAGATTATATTCAGTAACAAATCCCTCAAGTTCTTTCTTTTTTGTTTCGGTTGTATTGAGATTTTTAGACAATGACTCGTTTTTTTGAGTCAAGTTTGTTAGTTCAATACCATACTTCTTAACCTTGGAACTCAAATCGATGGTATAGTATGAAAGAAACCCAAAGATAGTAATAAGCAGAATCGATACTGCTAATTTATACTTTGCGATTTTCTCTTGTTCTGTTGGTCCATTTGTAACTGGTGTCGTATCAATTTGGTGTTCACTCATAACTTTAATAAGTCCTTATTCTAGTGTTAATAGATATTTTAGTTTGTTTAATTCTGCCAACATTTCGTCTCTGATATTTAACAAATCAGTGTCAGATTCTTCCAATCCCTTTGGAAGTTCATTCACTAAATAATCAATGTACTTGCTAACGAATGTTTCAGTGGGTAGATCTTGGTAATCTTTCAATTCAATAGTAAAACCATTTTTACCACGTATACGACCATATTTACCCATCAATACTTCGATAAATTGATCAACAAGATCACTAAATTCATCATATGCAGCACCAAGGGCTTGATGTTCAGAATACTTCTTGGTTTGCCAGTGGTTGATTTTTAGCTGGTTGTGTAGAGTTAAAAGATTGGTTACTATCATATATGTTATAAATATCTGTTAAAAATTAAAATAAACCAAAACATTACATCGTTGGGTATTTATATTCTGATATGTTATTTTCTAAAGAACCAAAACAAATATGCAATATACCTTGGCCAGGTGATGATCAATTACAACAATCAGTAAAAGATAAGACAATTATCTTAGTACCAGTTGCTTCACATATAGAACCAGCATGTGATGACGCATTAAGACAACTCGAAAAGGATGGGGTCAAAGTATATAGAAAATATGGATTTAGTGCTATTGATCAAGGTAGATGTGTGATGGCACAACAAGCTATAAATGATGGATATGAACACTTGTTTTGGATTGATAGTGATATTGCATTTTGTCCATATGATATATACAGAATCATAAACACTAGTATAAGAGAACAACAACCATTTATTACAGGAACATATTGTGTTAAAGGATGGCCAGCATTAACCACGAAGTTTCATAGTGACTTTGACGAAATTGTATTTGGAACACATGGTGGTCTTTATGAGGCAGAGTATGCAGCTACAGGCTTTATGTATACACATGTGAGTGTATATGAACGTATTAAAGTCAAGTTTGGACTAAAACCAGTTAATATATGGGGTGGACAATATAAAGTTCATGCGTGGTTTCTTCCTATGATTATAGACGACAATTATGTTGGAGAAGACTTTTCATTTTGTCATAGAGCCAGAAAGTCGGGAATCACAATATTTGCAGACACAACAATCAGATTGGCACATATTGGACGATATAGCTATAGCTTTGATTTTATAAACCGAGGTGTTGTAGAAGAACCAAACACATTAATATTTAAAAACAAATGAATTGTGTATTACATTTTATATATAATATCGATGATATAAAGAATGTAGAACATAATTATAAAACCTTATCTTCTGTAGTTGATAAACACTTTTTAATAACATTCAATCCAGAAGCACTTCCACAAAATTGTAACTTTGAACAAATATTCTCACAAAAATTTAATTTTATAGATAAGTGGCATTTGGATTATCATTTATATCATTTAAAATACTTTGTCACAAAATATTTGCTTTTAAAAAGATATAGAAGAGTTATGTTTATATCTTCAAATCTAAAATTAGAAAACGTAGAAAAAATACCAGAATTATACAATTCTATTAGAGCCGACAACATTGATTGTATTAAATTTTCAAATAAAGATGTAATTTCAAAAGATATATACATGATGAGAATTCAATATATGAAAACCAATTTGATTTATTCGGATTGTAGTTACGAACAATATTGTACCCGTGACAAAATATATGGACACGATTTATATATTTCTAGTCCATTTTATAAAATTGAAAACCTAGAATATTATATATAATGTCTGATGTAATACTATTTTTAACATCGCCAAAAACCAAAGAACGAGAACAAATGTCTTTGGAAAACTTAAGACAATTATCTAAACTAGGAAAAGATATTGTAATATTATCTACCGTTCAAAATATAAACGAAGAATTTTTTAAACTATCCAAGTTAGTAATCTTTGATTTTTACAACGGAATGATAGACAGAGTTGTATATAAGAAAGCGAGAGAATATCCAATTCCATATGGAGGAGCATTTGGATCTTTTTTCTATTGTTCCAATTATCCAAACTATCTAATATACACCCACACTCATTTTCTCAGTGTATTCAGAAACACAAAAAATTTAATAAAGATAGCGCTTGCTTTAAAGTATACAAATTTCTTTTATGTTGAAGACGACCACTACTTTTCAGATGACGGAATAAACAAATTATCTGAGTACTTTATTCGGATGAATAATGAAAGTTTAAATGCTATATACTTTGGAAATATGTGGGAAGGCATTTGTACATCCAGTGTAATTCATTCTTATTTTTGGTTTGGAAATTGCATGTATTTCAATGAAAGCATTTTGGATAGAATTCCTGAAACACAAGAGGAATTAGAATCAGCACATCCAGATTCAATTGATTATGAGACTTTTCTATATTGTGTACTTTACTTACAGACGCATAATAAACAAAATGTATATTTTGAAAACATTAAAAATTATGGATTTGCATCAATTTTTGGCAAAGATACTAAACTAAATAAAATATATTCACATGATAGTATAATAAGTGATTCAAGATCCACATTATTGTATGAACAAACATCAGATCGATTAGTTTTCTTTATAAATTTAGAAAATCTAAAAGTTGATGAAGATTATATAACCCTAGAAATTCACAGAAATAACACATTGTTTTTTTGGGGAAAATTGTCAAAATCACGTGCATTTTATGCATTGGATGTAGATTTAAAATTGAATGAAAAACCTGATATAAGAATAACATTCAATTCAAAGTTAACAAAAGAATATAAATCTCTAACTGAAAATGATGTGAGAAAAAATGGTCGATGGTTATAAAATTAAATATTTATATATAATACGATGACTCCAGAAACATACATAGTGGAGTGTGCAAATTGGAAAGCCAAAGTAGACTTTACCAATACAAGTAGTTTTGAATCTACCGAAGATAAAATATTTGAAGTATGTACATTAGCCTTTGAAAACATCTTTGCGAACACTTACAACTCAGATCATGTGATGGTATTTGAATTGAAAAATTCAACGGGCGTAGATTACTTCAAAGATTTAAAGATGGAAAAAATTCCAGATCCATCATTTGCATTATTAACCAAAGCATATAGTTTAAAAGACGAAGATAATGAATCCAAACATTACTTTGTATTAACAAGACCACTATTAGAAAATGCTTCTCTTCCAGACATGTTGTTGGAATTAAAAGACTTTGAACAAGCTATGAAAAAGAATAACAAATTCTTTTACAAGAACTTGATTGGATTATTCAAAAATTGCAAGATACTAACCAACTTAAAATGATTATACCTCTTTGAGTGCCAAAGATGGTAAACCCTGTCCCATACTATGTTCATATAGTATTGCAGCCGCAGATTGATTAAATGGGATATTTAAAGTATTTCTAACTCTGGTTTCCAAATCGTCTCTCATTTTAACAATTTCATCAGACTTTAAATAATCAGTATATACATAACTTTCATAATTTTGTCCTGGTACACCTTTATAAAAGTTACTGGTTGTTGTATAGTCCAAAGTTTTGCTGTAGAGATTATCTCCAGTCTTTTCAACTGTGTACTTATAAACATTATCTCCAATCTCTATAGACTTATCATAATAAGGAGTGCCTGGATATGGTGTAATTACGGTACAATCAAAATCATCAGTTCCATTCTTAATCAAGAATTCAGCAACATCGTTGATAGTTTGTTCACTTTCACCCGGATGACCCACACTCATAAGAGATTTAATCTTAAGTCCATACTTCTTACATTTTTCAATAACTCTTACGTTATCATCATATGTAGCTTTCTTGTTGATATTCTGTAAGATACGATCATTACCAGCTTCAAATCCACAAAGCAACCATCTAAATCCAGCCTCATACATCAACTTGGCTTGTGTATCAGTAAACAATTCACTCTTGACAAATCCTCTTAATCTAAACTCTACACCCAATCGTTGTTGTAACTTAATCAAGTCGGTCAACAAAGATTCAAATTGTTTATTTACATTGAGTTCATCATCATAAAACATGAATCCTTCTAGTCCATACTCTTTATGTAAGAACTCAATTTCATGTAAAATATTATGACCACTACGAGTACGAATTCTTCTCAATGAGTTACTTAGTCTACCACCACAAAAACCACAATTAAATGGACATCCCAGTTGTGCTATAATACTTGTTGCCTTCTTACCATCAATAGTATAATGATACGACTCAAGATCAATCAGTTCTCTAGCTGGATATGGCAATACTTCATAATCTTCGTTGGTTAAGAAATATTGTTGTTTTGGATCATCACCATCAATAAATCTTTCTGTTGTTTCTATTGCTGGAAAAATAGCCTTTTCACCATCACCACTTACTAAACAATCAAAGTGTTCTTCCAACACACTCTTGTTTAATGTAGAACGCTTATTCGGATTGTTCTTATAAGCTGCATACACCAAAGTAACGTGTGGACCACCCAATACAACTCTGTTATTGGGGTTGTGTTTCTTGATTAAGTCTTTAATTTTGATTGAATGTGGAAGTTGTGGTGTAGTTGCTGTAATACAAAATATATTGGAGTCTTTTTGTTTTAAATAAACATCCATCACATCCAAGTAATTCTTAATACCACTAAGATCTAAAACCTTTACTTCATACTTGGATTGCAATACAGCTGCAATTTTTAGTAATCCCAAACTTGGAAAAACTCTTTCATCTAATAAAAATGGAGATGGTGGTATAACTAAAGTAATCATAACAATTTCAATATCGGTTAATTTACGACTTCAACTTTGCATTGCTTTTTATTAAAAAAGCCTTCATCAATTAAATATTTGACTACGAAATCACATTGTGGTCTAAATTCCATCATATCCAAATCACTTGGCTTCCATATACGTATGGTCTTGGAATCTTTGACAAGGAATTTAATTCCATGGATTTTTCCAGTATAATTATTCATATACTATAAATAGTATTGTTCAAGCACGATAGTTATTTTAACTTGTAAAAAAACAAAGTCAAGATAACATTCATGTATGAAAGACAATAGTAGTTTTAACAACTGGTTTTTACAAGGTGTGTATTGGGTCGCTAGTAAATCTAAAGATCCCAAAACCAAGATTGGTGCAATCCTTGTAAAAGATCGTAGGATTATATCTACTGGATATAATGGTATTCCAATGGAGGTTGATGATTCTATAAATGAACGTCACCAACGACCAGAAAAGTACAAATGGTATGAACATGGTGAACGTAATGCGATCTATGCAGCTGCTAGATATGGTATCAACACAGAAGGCGCCACATTATATACCAACGCTTTACCATGTGCTGATTGTGCTAGAGGTATAATTCAAAGTGGTATCAAAGAAGTATATATACATAAACAATTCAATGATTTATGTGATATTGCACAACGAGAACAATGGAAGGGACATGACAATGTTACCTTTACTATGTTGAACGAAGCTGATGTAAAAATCTTTGCAGTAGACACAGAATTGGGATGTAAAGCTTATTTTGATGGAAAAGAATACAACATATGAGAGTTGAATTAGAGAATTATCTCAAAAAGAAGTTTCCAAATCTTTATACTGATTGCGGAGAACAACAACCATTTACTCAGTTTGGATTTGAATGTGATGATGGTTGGTTCAGACTTATTCTTTGGTTAAGTCGATATCTTCAAGACTATATTGATCAACAAAATAAATGGGTAGAAAAGTATCCAGATCAATATCTTCCAGTAAAACAAATCAAAGTTGCACAAGTAAAAGAAAAGTTTGCTACTCTTAGATTTTATACCAATGGTGGTAATGAAAGAACTGAAGCTATTATTTCTTTTGCAGAGTATATGTCTGGATATATATGTGAACGTTCGGGCAGAACCGATGACATAGTAGTTAATTCAAATGGTTGGAATAAAACTCAACATATTAGCTTTGTTAAAAGCGGAGACAATATTCATTATGTAGATGATCCAGAACTAAGATTGCTCTTAAAAGATGATCCTAAGCAGTTAAAATTGAAAATATGAACAAAGATAATATTATTGTTATAAGCACATTTCCAAACACGCTTGAAAAAATTTCTTTTTTACAAGAACAACTTTACTATTTTAGTAAACTAAAAATTCCAATACTAGTAATTTCAGGATGTGATATTCCAGCACACTTGAATTTTATGATTGATTATTTAATCATAAACAAAGAAAATGACCAACTCGGTCGTGATTTTATTTATAAATGTGTAGAAGAACTTAAACTACCAAATACAGTTTATCCATGGATCTCAATAGACTCTGGATATTTGTGTATATATACTCCGAGTGTTAATTCAACGATTACAAAAAATATCAAATTATCTTTAAAGACTGCAAAGATTCTCGGATATAAAAACGTATTCTTCACTGAAGATGATAACATATTCAAAGAGGGATCGTTTGAATTTTTTAAAAAACAATTTGAAGTATTAAACGAGAATAAGTACAAACTTATTACAGGCGCTGGACACCTTAACGATATAAATATGTTATACATAACATATTTTTTTACAAATATAGACTTTTTTCTGGATAGATTTATTATACCCCATGAAAAAGAAGACTGGTACGATTCAGAGAACATAATCAAATTTAAATTAAATTACGCATATGAGTGTTTATTTTATGATTTATTTAAAAATGATATGGATAAATTCCTAGACATTACAGATGATCTTGCAAAATTTAAAGCAAATGGTGATACCGACGATGGTAAATCTGTAAGGTTACAAAATGAAATGTGGATATTAAATAATTTTATAAATGTATTTGTAGACGTAAACAAAAATAAATACATAATTTTATCTAATAAAACAAACACATTAAAAGATAAAAAAAAGGAGAGAAACTATCATATAGACACATACATAGATGATGTTTATTTTGATAGTATTACATTGCGGCCATCACATTATCAGGTGTATGGTATAAATAACGATGTTAAACGTGTAAGAATAAAAATAGACGATTTGTTAGATAAAACAATTGATGTTGATTATGACATTATAAAATTTAACGGATTGTTAGTGTTTAATTGATACTTATAAGCAATATGCTTTATTCTCGCTATAAAAATGAGTTACCAGTTTATGATGAAGAAGACATCATTACCACCACCAAAACAAAAATCCCACACCAAATAAATGGTAATGAGATTTATTTTTATAGTCAAGTAGACTTAGAAAGCATATACAATCTAAACAGAAGTCTTAGTGATTTGGAAAAACAAATGTTGATTACCCAAATCAATCTAGGGTTGGAAACACCACCTCACGTAAAATTGTTCATCAATAGTGATGGTGGTGAAATATTTTCAGCCTTCACTACCGTTGATCGTATCAAAGCATCAAGAGTACCAGTTTATACATACGTAGAAGGTATCAGTGCTTCCGCAGCAACTCTTATTAGTGTATGCGGCAAACGTAGATTTATCGGTCAAAATGGTGTTATGTTGGTACATCAATTAAGAAGTTGGTGTGGTGGTACTCATGAAACCTTTAAGGATGAATTCAAAAATCTTGAATTACTATCTGAAAAAGTTAAAAAGATTTACTTAGAACATACCAAATTCACCACATCAGATTTGGAAGAAATGTTGAAACATGATATTTATTTATCCGCATCTGAGTGTTTAAAATACGGATTGGTTGACGAAATCATTTAACTACTTATTAGTAGATTAAATGACAAATAGTAGACAAAAAAATGGTTATGTATATATCATAAGTAATAGTAACTTTCCCAGTTATTACAAGGTGGGTGTTACTAATGATATAAAATCAAGGTTACGTACATATCAAACATCATCTCCACTGCGTAACTATAAAATTGAATATTATATAGAACATTCAGATTGTTACGAAGCTGAGAAAAGAATAGCTGAAAAGCTAAGATATTTTGCTACGGACATTAAAAACGAGTGGTTTAAATGTGATCTGGAAATTGTCAAAGGTAGACTAGACGAAAGTTTAGAACCAGAAGAAAATATTTTGTTTGACTTGTATAAAAAGTGATATAAGATGGAGGAGTTATGACTGGAATCGAAAATAAATTAATATGTCTAAATCTGAATGCTAGTTGGCAACCAGTTGGTTTCAAGACTGTCAAAGATGCTATCGTAGATCTTTGTGGATGTGATACCCATGGAAAGCCAGCAACACTAGCTTTGGATATCGATTATAATATTGATGACAATGGCGATCCTATTTTGACAGAACCCAAGACCATGAATCCTGTTTCTTGGGCCGATTGGCTAAATCTACCAGTTCGTTCTTGGGATCTAAGCATCAACAGCGCTCATCTAAAGATTCGTGTTCCAACCGTCATTATTGCTACTAATTACAATAAAATGCCTGTAAAGGAATTTAGAGGCAAACCAAGTAAGGATGCAATCTATAATCGTGATAATGGCGTTTGCCAATACACTGGTAAAAAGATTGATCGTAATAATGCTACCGTCGATCATATTCTGCCTCGTAGTAAGGGTGGTGAAGACTCTTGGACCAATCTAGTATTGTGTTCACGGGATATCAACTCCAAGAAGGGTAATAGATTGAACTCTGAAGCTGGATTAAAGTTGCTTAAACAACCACATATTCCACAACCAGTTCCAGTGTATGCTTTAATCAAAGATGCTCGACACGTTGATTGGCAACATTTTTTGATCAAAACTTAAAAAAATGTAACATTTGGGCAGGCATAAAATACTTAATATAAGATACTTTTATGCCTGCCTTAAAAAACAAGACCTATAACATAAATATTGATGGTCAAATCATCGAATTAAGCGGTGAAAGTATTTCATTTTTTCTAAAAGAAACCCGAAGAAAGTTTGCAACCAAAAAGTCTTTGGAGAAGTTTTACGCAAATCTATCCAAGATTTTTATACAAGGTTAAAGATATCGTATATATTTATATTTAATATGACGATTTACCAAAAATATGAAAACCAAATTAATGAAGCCTATCAAGGAGGTTTACGTGCGTGGTTTGGTAAAGGATCAGTAGGAAGCACCAGTGGAGGCGGTTGGGATAGATATGATAGTACTGGCAAAAAAGCTGGTAAATGTGGAGACGCTAAACAAGGTAGTAGTTATAGTGCGTGTTTAGGCAAAAAGTATGCTGCAAGAATAAGAGCCAAGGGTGGTAAAAAAGCGATTGCTAATTGGGTAAAAAAGAAAAAAGCAGCTCAAAGATCCGCAGGTAGAGGAGAAAAAGGTAGCGGTGGTAAAGGACAATCTCCTGTTAGAGTAAGTTATAAAGAAGATTTGAGTGAAATATTTGTCATCTCACAACGACAACATTTGAAACAAGATCTAATAAATTTTCTACGACAAGAATTTCAGAAGGGTGATTTAAAATCGGTTCACGGCGGCATAAGCACCACCGAATTCAAAGTTGAAGACTGGCTTGAAGATATTGCAGATCATGCAATCAACCATCTGATTCAGTACTTTGAAACTATACGTAGTCAAACTGAACGTAATATATACTCTTCAATTCCTATAGCCAGTAAATAACAATATAATATTTAAAGTACTTGAATTAGTACTATTTATATGGTATATAAGGATATATACTATATATGAGTTATTACATTAAAGACACTACAATCAACAAGATTGTATATAAAAACAACGTAAACGAAGTAGTTAACTACTTAGAAGAACTTTGTAAAAAAGTTCATAAGAAAACCAGAAAGTCCTACATGGATGATATGGCTAACTTGGGTTATGGTTATGATGATAACCAAGGTGTTTACTTCACTGAACTGATGATGGAGAAGTTTGATGTGGGAGTACATCGTAAAGATGGCCGTCACGTTAGATCCAATATTCATGAACATGCTCGTAATGTTAAATACAGAAACGAAATGGGTGACTAATTATGATAAATTTGGATATCAGATGGTCAGATCCAATTCAAATAGAAAAAAATGGAGAAGTAACATTTATTCGTGAATGGAAAATACCTTCTCAATACTTAAACCAATTCTTTGTTTACTGGAAAGTAAATAAGTTAAGCCTCAAAGATAAAGGTTATAGTGTTACCAAAAGAGACAACGATTGGGTTCTGACCGAAACCAAAGATAACCCAACTCTCTTTAAAGAAAAAGCTATTAAGAAACAAAAGTCAGATGAACCACTTCCACTCTACGAAGTAGTTAAACAAGATGGCTTGCGTCCATGGCAAGTAGGTGCTGTTAGTAAAATCGTATCATCACTAAACAAATGGGGTGCTGCCGTAGATGGTAGTGACGTAGGCATCGGCAAAACATACACAGCCTGCGGCGTTGCTCGTGAATTAAATATGGACATATTGGTTGTATGTCCAAAAGCAGTCAAAGAAAGTTGGAAACGTGTAATCAAGAACCACTTCAAGATGTGGGGTAAATGTGTAGGTATTGTTAACTATGAAGCATTACGTATGGGTAAATCTGATAGTATAATTGCATCGTATGTTAAAAGAAGAGATACCAGACGTAAAGAATTCGTTTGGAAGATACCAAAAAATACTCTGATTGTTTGGGATGAAGCACAAAAACTAAAGAATGCCAAGACCAAGAATAGTGAAACTTGTATGGCAGCACTCAAATCTGGATACAAGATGTTGTTTTGCAGTGCTACTATGGCAACCAATCCATTAGAGTTAAGAACGGTGGGACAATGTATTCAGTTGTTTAAGAGCAGCAAACAATATTATGAATGGGCCTATGCACACGGAGTTGTGAGAGGTAGATTTGGAATGGAATTTACAGGCGACAAGAAATCGTTAGCCAAACTTAGCAATGACATTTTTATCAATAGAGGTGTTCGTCTTAATCGTGATACCATACCTAACTTTCCAGAAAGTCAAATTACAGCAGAATGTTATGAGATGGAAAAAGAAGATCAAGACAAGATCAACAAAGCATACGAAGAAATGCAATTAGAGTTGTTAAAGATTGAAAGACAACTCAAAAAAGACAAGGGTCAAACCCAAATGGTTGCAATTCTACGTGCTAGACAAAAAGTTGAAATGTTCAAGGTACCTCTTATTATAGAAATGGCAGAGGAAGGTATTGAGAATGGCATGAGTGTGGCTATATTCTGTAATTTCACCGAAACTATTAATGCATTATCAGATAGACTCAAGACAAAATGTATTGTGAATGGTGTTGTATCAGACAAAGATAGACAACAAGCCGTTGATGATTTTCAAGCAGATAAAAGTAGAATAATACTTGTCAACATCGCAGCTGGCGGTGCAGGATTAAATTTACACGATTTGAATGGTAATTTTCCAAGATTGTCGTTAATATGTCCTTCGTACTCGGCTGTATTAATGCGTCAATCCACTGGAAGAGTATGGCGTGATAGTGCTAAAACAAAGAGTATACAAAAGATTGTGTTCGTGGCAAACACTGTCGAAGAACAAGTATGTAATAGTGTAAATCAGAAACTAAGTAACCTAGATCTATTAAATGATGGAGATTTGAATTATGGCAAAAACTAAAATATTAAAATTTAATGTAAGTTCCGCAAATTGGAAAATGAATGTTGATGTAGACCCAGATATCTTTGATGATGCGTATGTAGAAGCGTGTACCAGAGCTGTTGAGATGAAGTCAAGTTCAATTCATATGACCGAAGAAGATTTTCTGGTTAATCCGGTTATAATGTGTAAACCAATAAAATCATCAGATGGTAAAGCCAAATATATAAACACATATAAAGTTTTATTGAATGCCAGTATGTTTAAACGAGCCGAAATACTCAGAAAAATATTTGAAAGCACTACCGATGTAGACTTAGCTAAAGAACCATTATCAGCATCTTTAAAAAATGAACAATGATATTCCATCCTACAATTTTGATTTAATTAACAAAAAATTAGCAGAACTTGATGCTTTAAAGGAAAAAGTAGAAAAGATATATGGTTTAAGTCAGATTGGTGACGATGTTAGACGAGAAGTAGATGAATACAAAGTGCTTCGTGATAAAGGTGTAAACATTCCACACCTAGAAAAAGAGTTTGCTGATCAGATCTATCCAAGTAGAGGTGGCAGAAGTAAAAAGAATAAACCAATCGTTGAGTCAGAAATCAAAGAAGCATTAGAAAAGTCTACATCAGCCAGAAAAGCAGCAAAACGATTGGGTGTTAGTTATCAAACATTCAAAACATACGCAAAAAAATATGGTGTGCATAAAACACCAGGTTGGCCTCCTACCAAGAAAAACTTTGTGAATAGAGTATTGGTTGACCCCAATAAAGGTAAGTATCCAATTCAAGATGTGTTGGATGGCAAATACCCAAACTTTCCAGTACATCGTTTAAAAGATAAACTGATTAGATCCAATATCAAAAAAGCAGAATGTGAACAATGTGGTTTTCATGAACGTAGAATTACAGATGGTAAACTACCATTGTTGTTGAACTTTGAAGATGGTAATAAACACAACCACGCATTGGTCAATCTAAAATTATTGTGTTATAATTGTACATTCACTAGTGGCAAAGGATACATAAGTAGAGGGCCAAAGATATTTGACCCAGATATACTACAGGATAGTAAAAAGATTCTTAAACAGAGGTTTTAGTTTCTTACAATAGTAAAAGTACAAGGTTTTGATAAGTCAAATCTCACAGATTTGCCAAATTTCATTTGTGATGTTTTAATTTCTACAAATTTTGAACATTTACATCTGATCCACCGGCCTGGCAAAAGTAAAAATAAAGTACTACTGGATTGGCCTGAAGAATCTTCAGTAGTATACTCTAAATAGATATTACTATCAGTCGAACTATTCTTTGCAAAAAACTCGGCGTTGTTATTGACAGGTGTCATTAAAAGATTGTTATAAACTACCTCATGACGAAAACCTAAATCTCCACCCGAAAAACATACACCTATATCTTCTATATATTCATTCGTTAATTTTTCATCTAAATATTCACATTTCTTATCTATAATATTATAGAATAATTCTTCAAATACAGGAGATAAATTACATCCATATAATTTATACATAAATTTAATATAACCAGCTTCAGTTTCCATTTCTGGTATCAGAGAATCTAAATAATCTATATTAATTAGAAAAAAATTGGTTACGCAACCAAATCCGCCTGGAAGAATCATACAATTTTTACTATTTTCAGTAGAACCAAAATTTTTGAATATGGTACTCATTAAATCATAATTCTTAAAAACAACATCATACTCGCAACGTATCATGTGTTCATACCCACGACTTTTTAGCACTTTACATATCTTTTTAAGATTATACAATATAGTCCAATTTGTAAATCCGTGTGGATTATTATGTCCCTGTAAAATACAACTATTACCTGAATTATCATATAATTGATGAGACCAATTCATATGACTAAATAACGTATACTTAGACCTATCAGTAAGCAATCTGTTAGTTGAATCATATTCGAAATACTTTATATCTTCAAATTTATCAAAGCTAGGCATTTTATTAGAAATAATAAAAACGTCGTGACCTTGTTTAATAAACTTGGAAAGATTATAATCAAACCATTTTTTCTTTTCCTTGTCGCTTATAAATGCATCTATAAAAATTGCTGGTTTCTTCATAATAAAAATATTAAGATTTTGGTTTTATTGTAAAATCGCAAGGTTGTGATAAATCGAATTTAATGACTTCATTATTTTTAAACTCTGAGGATTTGATTTCAACAAAGTTTTTGCAGTTATCAAGTATTAACCAAGAAGCTGGTGAAAGTCTAAAAATATCACGATATCCTTCTGTAATATACTCTATATAGATTTCTCTTGTCTGACTAAGATTGGATATAAAAAATTGTTTGTTATCATTCACAGGTGTTATCTGCAATTTTCCATATCCTATTTTGTGTCTTAAACCCAAATCTCCATCAGATAAACACATGTCTATGTTTTCTATATGTTCATGTGATTTTTCTACATCCAAGTGATGTACTTGATCTTTAATCAAATCACGAAATATACCTTCAAATACCGGAGATAAATTGTATCCATACAAGTTATTTAGGAATTTAATATAATCATCCTCGGTTTCCATTATAGGAATTATACTATCAATATAATTTGTATCAAATAGAAAAACATTGGTGGTGACTCCTATATTACACGGCATGATCATACATTTTTTACTATTTTCAGTAGAACCAAAATCCTTGAATATAGTATCCATTAAATTATACGATTTAAAAACAACATCATATTCACACCTTATTGCGTGATCATAACCAAAACGTTTAAGTACACCTGCTATTTTTTTGAGATTGTAAAGTATACTCCAATTTGTAAACCCATGGATTTCAGATAATCCGGTAAATAACTGCGGAGGAAGACCAGCTGGATATAGATTGCTATTCATTCTAAATTTTGTGTGAAATTTATACTTAGATCTATCAGTGAGCAGTCTGTTTTCACAATCGTACTCAAAATACTTTACATCTTCAAATTTATCAAAATTAGTCATTTTATTGGAAATGATAAAAACATCAAATCCTTCTTTGATAAAATTGTTAACATTGTAATCAAACCACTTCTTCTTTTCCGTATCACCAATAAATGCGTCTATAAAAATTGCAGGCTTCTTCATAATAAAAATACATATTTTGATTATTTTTTTATATTTAATTTTAAATGTCAAACTTTTCTCACTTATTATCGAAGCACGGAGTAATGTCTAGTTTTAATATCGCTAGGAAAATAAAAACCAAGGATATCAATAAAATTAAGAATAGCATTATTGACGAATCTGATTCAGAACCAGATATTCTTAACAAATTAAATAAATTGATATTGTTAAAACAAGAAAGTCGATCTGTTGGTGACATACCCGGATTGATAATAGATAGAGAAAAATCAGACATGATGATATACTTTGAAGGACTTCCTCCTCATGTGAAAAAAACACTGGTCCAGATATCAAATTATTTTGCTGAAAAATCGGTTGAAAAGAAATTACATACACCAGAAATATTGGTGGCAATTCAACTGATATTTAATCAATTAGGCATTGAAACCCAAGACCTTCGTGACTTTAATAAAATGTTCAATGATCGTCCTCCGCAAGATGATATTGATGATGAAGAGGACGATGAAGATGAAGACGATGAATTTTAAATATCGTTTATTGTTTTAACAAACCAACTAATTTGTTCTGGGGTAACACTATAATGTAATCCAACATACAAACCATTTTCGTTAATAATATCTGCATTTGGATAATCTCCATTAACATATTTCTTAAATGCAGTTTGCTTCAATAAGTTACCACCAATAATAGGACGATATTCTATACCCTCACTTTTACAGAACTTTTTAATCTTATCAATAGTTTCCTTATTTTTTGCAATAATTGGTAAACTAAACAAATTGTCTTCATTCTTTACTTGAACCATATAAAAAGAATTTTGATCCAACAATGATGTAAATATCTCACCACAGAATTTTCTATGAAATGTGTATAAAGGTACACGTTTAAAATCCAACAAACCAATATATGCATGTATGTCACTATTTCTAAAATTATTACCAATACAATAAAAATCAAATAATGGATCTACTTGTGGATTCTTATATTTTTCTTGATTCTCTGGTGGTAAATGACGATACATACCATGATTACGAATCATATTGAATAGTTCATATTCCTTTTCATCGTTGGTAAATACAAAACCACCTTCAACACTTTGTAACATATGACCAAAATATGTACTTGTAGTTGATGTAAAGAATGAAGCAATATTTCTACCTCTAAACTTTGTAAAGGTACTTTCACAACTATCTATCATGATTCTAACCTTATACTTGGTTTTAAGATAGTTCAATCTATCAATATCAGGTGAAATACCCAATAATGCGGTGATAAAGATTGTTCCAACATCCTTATTCTCTTTAAGAATGTTTTCCACTTGATCTAGATCCATTGATAGATCGTTCAATTTAACATCTACAAAAACTGGTTCAAATCCACACTTAATAAATGGAGTAATAGATGTAGCCCAAGTTACAGCTGGAAAAACAATCTTTCTTTTGGTTTCTACTTGATCAAGATAATAAGCAAGTAAAGTATTTGCTGTTGATCCACTTGATACAAATAAAGCATATTTACTACCAACATATTTAGCCATCTTTTTCTCAAAGTTTTGAACTTGTTTTCCATATGTCCAGAAATTATTGGTGTTTAAAAAGAATCCACAAATCTTTAGTCTGTCCCAAAAAGTAAAATGATTAGTATTTAGCTTCCACATATGATATATCTATCAGATAACCAATTCGATTTATAATTTTAATTCAAATAAAATAATGTTGTATTGGTGTACGAAAATACGTATCTATAAGGATTAATATATGGAAGTTTTAAACATCAAAGACGTACAGGGTTTTATTAATAATCGCAAAGTTGTATTTATTACCGGAGTAACAGGCCAAGATGGTAGTCACTTGGTTGATTATTTACTAGAATCCACAGATCATTTCATAATTGGTGGTGCTAGAAGACTAAGTACAAAAAACCACGAAAACATCGATCATATAAAAAATGACAGATTCAAACTAGTTAACTTTGATCTAAGTGATGTACATAGTATCAATAAGATTGTACAAGATCTTAAACCGGACTATTTTGTTAATTTAGCCGCACAAACATTCGTAGGTAGTAGTTGGGACTTTCCAGCTCAAACGTGGGAGTGTAATACCACCGCTGTAATTCATATACTTGAATCTATTAGACAACATAGACCATCTTGTAGATTCTACAACGCTGGTAGCAGTGAAGAATATGGTAATGTCACATATAGTCCACAAGATGAAAATCATCCAGCCAAACCCCGTAGTCCATATGGAGCTAGTAAATCCGCATCAAGACAATTGGTTAAAGTATACAGAGAATCATACAACTTATATGCTGTACAAGGTTTATTGTTTAATCATGAAGGTACTCGTAGAGGTGAAGAATTTGTTACACGTAAAATTACAAAAGGTGTAGCTAGAATTAAAAAAGCAATACTTGAGGGTAAATCATTTGCTCCAATTGAATTGGGCAATGTTAAAGCCAAGAGAGACTGGAGTGATGCTGAAGATTTTGTAAGAGGTATTTGGTTGATGTTGAATCAAGAAAAATGTAGAGTTGATATGGATAGTAATATGCAAATTGAAGAATATGTACTATCTAGCAATGAAACACATACTATTGCGGAATTTGTTTGGTATGCTTTTAAAGCAGCTGGTATTGAAGGTGCATGGCATGGTGAAGCAGAAAGATCAGAATTTAGTATCAGCACCAAAGATGCAATTAAATATGAACCAGTTGTATCGGTCTTGGTAAAAATTAATCCAAAGTTCTATAGACCAGCCGAAGTAGATATTCTATTAGGAGATAGTACCAAAGCAAGAAGAGAATTGGGATGGAAACCACAAACAAACTTTGAAGAATTGGTAAAAAAGATGGTTGATAATGATTTAAAACAAGCCGGACTATAATTATACAATATATGAGCGACACTTATACATTGTATAATCAAACCGTAATGGATCATTTTATAAACCCACGAAATATGGGTGACATAAAAGACGCAGATGCAGTTGGTGAAGTAGGTGCAGCTGCGTGCGGTGATATCATGAAAATTAGTTTAAAAATTGATGACGTTACTGGAACTGTAACGGATGCAAGATTCAAGACATTTGGATGTGGTAGTGCTATAGCGGCCTCATCTATGGCTACTACATTAATCAAAGGTAAATCAATAGATGAACTTGAAAGATGTTTTAGTAATGATGATATTGTTACTGCGTTGGGCGGCCTCCCACCAGTAAAAATTCACTGTTCAGTTTTGGCCACCGAGGCACTTAATGCCGCGTTAGAAGATTACAAAAAAAGAAAAGGAATAAATTAAGTCATGAATAAATTCGAAACACAAACGCCAAAGCTAAACTTTAGCATCAAAGATACTCAACCAGTTGCATGTAATGATTGTAAGGGTCAAGTATTTTCAAACGGAATCATTCTTAGAAGAGTTAGTAAGATACTAGCCGGTACTGATAAGGATGCATTGATTCCAGTAACAATTCCATATTGCGTTAACTGTCTATCAGTATTAGAAGATTTGTTGCCAGAAGAATTAAAAGGTAACAACTCAAACAAAATTAGTCTCGTTTAAATCTGTTAATTAGTTGTTGTACAATATCCCCGTGATCGAAGGCCATTTGATCATGGGGTATTTCGTTTACATTGTGCCACTTTACTTCGGAAATTTCTCCATCTTGTGGTTTTAATGTATGTGGATAATTTGGTGGTAATATACATCCATATGTAACTCCAAAACCCTTTCTGATAGTACTAATAGGATGCATACCAATCAAGTTGAGTTGGTTTTTAATTGCGGACACATCTACATTGGTTTCTTCCTTTAACTCTCTAACACCACCATCCAAAGGTATTTCTCCATCATCTATATGACCGCCTGGTATACACCACTTGTTTCCCTCAAAACTATCTGGAGTTCTTAATGTTAAGAGTACTTGAAGTTTTCCTTCGTGTAGTCTAAACAACAATACATCCGATGTTTTAATCTTATTTTTCATAATTATATGATTGTTTTATTGTTTTTCGAAAATATTGTAATTTACTAATAACATCATCATCATCATAAGATGCCCATCTTTGTTTATCATCGTTATACCAGTTATGATAGATTTCCATATTGAATGGTGTGGTTAAAGTGTAATTAATTAATATATCAACACTCTCATTTAAAAACTCTCGTTCTGCTCCAAATTTACCACAGATAATTTTATTACCAATTTTTTTCGCAGTGTATGTACATAATCCAAATCCTTCACCTCTGTTCAAGGTAAAATATACATCTCCAAATTCATGTATTACATTTATTTCATCATCATTTAAATCATCAAAACAAAATATTATATCTGGTATATTATCAAAATTTTTTAATAATTCCGTAAAATTATACTTTAAAACCTCTATTTCATTTCTAGAAAACGATCTAAAAAACGTTTTTATAAATAAACATACATTGTCGTCACTTTTAAATTTTTTGCAAAACGTTCTTATAACTTGAGTTATATTTTTACGTTCATTGTACTGACTGATGTTATAGTAGATAGTTTTATTTTTTATTATGTCTTTTATTGCACCACTATCTTTTACAAATTTATTTGACTTATAAAGCAAAAATTTGTCGAAAATATTATCAACATTTATACGTTCGTTTTTACAAAATGGAAATATGTCATGATACCAGACATTTATTTTTTTATTAATCCCACTATTTTTAAATACATTTTTATTGAAAGTTGATGGTACTATAACTTCATCCACACTATTATTTATCATGTTAACCCAATCTCTGTGTAATAGAGTTGTTTCCCAAACGGTCAAACCATAAAACTTTTTATTTCTAGGAAGTGTTTGTAAAATACCATTCCACGCATCTGGAACATGATGAATAATAACACATTCATAATCTATATTTTTATTGATACACTCAAATACCAATTCTTCTTCTTTGTTACATGGTTTGTATGTAGATTTACCAAATTTATCAACACACCATTGTACCTCATATCCCGATTTTAATAGTTGATATATGTAATTTCGTGCAGCATAACTATAACCACTATAGTTATTTTGAGATATATACAAGATTTTTTTACTATTTAAAAAGTCCAACTTTTTAATTTCATGACTGAAAAGAACCTCGTAATTTTTTATTGATATTATTTTAAAAACCAAATTGCTTTGAAAGTGATTTGTTCCTCTGTTTAGTTTTGAATAGAAATTATTCTTAGGTATCATGTCTACAAGATCAACATGATGTGGGATTTTTGTAAATGGATCTTCCCACAAAAATAAAACAGGCTCATGTGTACTAGATTCGGAAACATGAATTTCTATAGAAATTGGATCATATTTAACATCAACTAATCGTATCATATAACAACTATAACTATATAATATCAGTCGTGTAGCATTATTTTATTAGACTTATGTTCTGAGACTACACCAACTTTTTTCTTCAACATACTCAATGCTGCTTTGGGATTCATTTTACCAAAATTAAATCCCAATATATTATATTGTCTACAAAACTCTTCTAGTTCTTGAACATCTCTAGGATCATATTCCATCACAGGAAAATCTTGTGGATTGTCCTGCATCTGCTTACGGCGCATCAACATTTGATATGGGTCAAATGATGGATAACTATTCATATTAAAAGTAGTAATCGAAACCAAAATACTCAGCCAAGAATCTCTTCAAGAATGCTGAGTTTCTACCTTTTAACTCTTTACCACCAGCATATCTCTTATACTGACTCTTCATACCTTCCAAGTCATTTTTTAATGCAAATTCAGTAAACTTAGGAAATTTCTTCAATGTGCCCATATTGAATACAAAGTCAACAAACATTTCTTCTTGTTGAGGAGTCAATTTAATACCACCAATCTCTTTATAAACCTGTTGTTTTGCTTTTGCTAAATCTGTCTTTAATAGAGATTCAGCTTGAGCATCTGTTATACCATTGCTAAAGTCTTCTCCTTTTTGTATTTTATGACCATATCCAATCGTATCACTACCACCCTCAAAACTTTTATGAGGAAACCATAGTTTCTTTTCAGCATTATATCCAACCTTACCTTGGTTTTCTACCTTCTTGATGTAGTCGATAAAAGATCCAGCAGATTTTTGAGCTGTTTGTGTTATAGCAGGTTGATTTGCTGGATTTATTTTTGATGCATCTACTTTACCAGACATTGCGCCAAGACCAATTGCGCCTGCAGCAACCCAATCCTTCCAACCTTCTTCAAGATCGTGAGCAATTTTAACTTCGTCAAACTTTCTACCTTGTGGACCAAAATGGTCTAGATGATGATAAACATCATCCAAATATTCACCAGCCAAGTTCAACTTAGCTTTTACCCAATCCTCCAGCTCAGAGTCTGGTTGCAACATCCCTTCTAATTCTATTGCGTCACTATTGATTTGCTTTAAAGCACCCATAGCCATGCTACTATCGAATTCTTTCAATAGTTGGGATGTAACTTCTTTATATACTTCTCTTACTGGTTTGCTTTTTGTAGCGTGGCCAGATTGTCTTAACTTTCTGGCTCTGCAATGTGCTTTCTGACTAAAACCCTTTGGATTATTACAATTGATACGTTTCTTATAGTTCATTGACCACTTTTCATCTATTTGATCATCGGAAGTACCAGCTTCCTTTTCATCACGATAAAATTTCAAGTAATCACGAATGGTTGCTACATAATCAGCGGCATGATTTAACTTAGCTTTGACCCAATCTTCTAGATTATCATTTACACTAAACATAGATTGTAGTTTTTCACTATAATCAATTAGTTTGGTGATATCACTTTGAGCCATTTCTGCATTTTCATTAATAGAATCTGGAGCCAACAATTGGTCCATCGTATTATTCTTCTGTGCCTTTTTCAAGTCCTTGGTTTGTATTGGTAACAACTCAGACGCGGAATATCTAGCTTGATCACCAGTAAACTTATAATAACGTGGTAATGTAGCGATATCCCAATCAGTATTGATAGGATCTACTATTTGCAAGAAATAATAAGACTTATCATTATACATGTCAGGTGAGGGTCTTGCTTTATCAGAGAAAAACCCTAATTGTCCTGTGTGTCTAATCTTGAAGAGAGGCATATGATTATATTATTTCTTCTTTAACTTCTTTAATGTCATTGCTAGTCTAGCACGTTGACCAACCTTACCACCCTTTTTTGCAGCAGTTGCTAACTTATCTGTTGGAATTTTTTCACCTTGTGAAACTCCTAGTTGTTTATGAAGCGCACCTTTTTTGCCTGGCTTGATTGCATTTTGAATCCACTTCTTTTTGGTTTCTTCAATTTCCTTCGATTGTTCAAATGTAATTTCACCAAGTTCGTCTTCTTGACCAGCTTCCATACTAGGTGGTAGTTGATCATTATCCATATCTTGCGCAACTGGTTGTTCAACACCACCTTCAGTATCATTTGAAGTGGCAAGTTGTGCCATCAACAAATCATGAAGTTTTTGTGCTGTTTCACGATCCAAAGTTAATTTGATATCTTGAGTCTTGGTTTCACCACCATCAGTTGAATCACCAGGCATTTCTGTTTCCATATCAGTGATATCAGCTTCTTGTTCAATTTCGTTAATTGACTCTTTGATTAGGTTTTTAATAATGTTTCTTAATTGTTCTTTTTTCATAGATTTTTTGCTTTCTGCATATCCGACAAAATCATATCCGCTTCCATAGGTTCCAACACCATCACATGAAGCGTCAGTTGGTGATGATCCATCAAACACTTGACCAACAACACTTTCATCAACATCTTCACTCATTCTCCAACCACCACCTTTACTCTTGTACCATTTAGCTGCCCATCCATTGGCATAAGCTGAATTACCTGTTATTGTTATCAAACCATTTTGATACATAACCCAAGTATTATTTTCAGTTGTTGGACACCATACATCTTCGTTTTCAACTTTTTCAAATTTAATATTTTGAACCGAATGATATTTTTTATTTCTAATAAAATTAGCAGATGTAATATAATCTCTATCATTTACTGAAACGTAGTAACCACTTAGATAAGCTGCGAGTAATCCAGCATCTAAATGATCTGAATTTTTTTGTACAAATCCAAATGTATGTCGTCCTTCTATTTTAGAAGATGTACCTTTATCCCAACCATCATATATTATTGATGCGGCTAAAAATGCTTTTCTTTGATCTGAATTCATATTAATTACATTTTCAGTCCAATTGTCAAATTTTGAAAAATCTTCTAATAAAATTTTATTTTCTGTTTTTAATTCAGCACACATTACGATCCTAGATCTTTTTGGCAAATCTTTGGTTTCAATTAATTCTGTAGTAGAATAATCATTGCCTCTTCTAACTACCCATTTATGATTAGGTGTACATTTGATTGAAAATCCGGTTGGTTTATACATTCTCATCATCTCGGCGCTTTCAAAAAAATTAAGATTTATAATTGGTTTCCACTCCAGTTCATCTTTTTCTATATTATATGTAAGAATTAACTCTCCTTTATTTAATTCTTCATATGATTTCCATCCGTTTTTTGTTAACGCTTTACTATCCAATGGTACACACGGATATACATCAAATTTTGAACGAGCGGCTGATTTAGCTCTAGCCCATAAAGCAGGATTGGTTGGCTTTGGTTTTCTTTTACCTTTGCCCTTCTTTCTTCTTTTCTTTTCGTCTAATAAAGCTTCTTCTAAACTACTAAAGACTTGTTCTTCAAGTTCTACATCAATAGTCTTATTTAAAACGGGTTCACTTCGTCTACCATCGACTTGACCATCAGAAGTTCCGCCTATTGATCCGTGCATATTTCCTTTTTTTAATCCACCTGTACCAATTCTTGCTGGATCATTCAAACTAGTAGTTGGATCGCCAACACCAGAACCAGTACCTGCTTGAAATTCCTTGGCCAATCCAGCATTAACTAATTTTGTATAATACTTAGGATCTTCGGTTAAATGATCCATAGCAATTTCTTTTGCAATATCTAAATCATTGGTATGTTCCATTTCAATCTGTATACCAATACTTAATTGGGTTGGATCAACTTGATCAGTTGTAGATTTATCTCCAACTCCGCCTGGTAATTTTACTAAATTGTTAATCATTTTTCTTTAATCCTTGTTGAAATTTTTCAAATCCTTTACCACTACCATATCCATAATCAATCATCCATCTACGACCTCTCATAACTGGACTACCAACACTTGGGTCATGAAATTTACCATCACCTATATAATTCCAACCACCCTTTAATGGTTCTGGTTTACGATATGTTGGTTTATCATTAGCAAAATTACCCATATTAATACTCTCTTCTTTGTTGTGCGTACTTTCTAGCCTTTAAAGTGGTCATAATCTCCATTAATGCTTCCTCTTTATCATCTGGGTATACACCCATCATATGGAGTTTACTATAATATTTAGGGTCTTTCTTTAGATTAGTAACAACCTTCTGTTTGGCAACTTGTTTATCTTTTAGTACAAGTTTTTTCATTTCATAGTCAATACCCATGATAATTTCATCTGGGGTAACCTTATACTTGATTTGTTCTACATCTTTTACATAATCCCATGGATCTTTACCATTATAAGGAGCAAAAGGAGAAATATTGGCTTGAGTTTGTTTGGCTGTAAGGTTGGATTTATCAACCATAGTACCAAATTTATTGAGATCTTGAACTACATCCGGACTGCTAAATGTATCCAAAACGCCTGGTTCTACAGCACCAGCAATGGCGCCACCTTGACCATAAGGTAATCCTTGCATCATTCTGTCGCCTAGGTCACCAAGTTCGTTTATTTTAGACATACTTATAAATATATAAGATAAAATTGTTTTTAAAGAAAAGATTGAATGAACTACGTATTATTATGAAAGTTATTTTAACTATATGTGACACTAGCAATACTAAGTGTTCCAAATCAAAAATTTTTGACAACTTACACAGATCGTTTAAAAATGATGAATTGTATGTTCTAGGTGATAATCTAAGTCTAGAATTAGAAAATTATATAAAGTCTTTTAATCTAACGTTTTATGAAAATAAGTTGCGGGGCAAAACTCAATATTTTATCGATAAACTTAATTTTTGCGTAAACAATTTTGATAATGATGATACGCTGTATCTTGTAGAAGACGATTATATACACACCAATGATTGTAATATATTATTGGATGAAGGATTACAACATGCCGACTATGTTACTTTATATGATCATCCGGATAAATACATGGAAGGACCAAATCCAGAAATTGTTGGTATTGGAGAACAAACTATTTTATTTAAAACCAACAATTCACACTGGAAATATACTAATTCCACAACCGGAACATTTGCTTGTAAGAAAAAGACTATTAAAGAAGATTATGATGTTTGGATAAAATTTTATAACGAATGTTCTGTAGGATGGTGGGACTATTTGTCATTTAAAGAATTAAGATCAATAAAAAATAGAAAAATTGCATCCAGTATACCTGGCAGAAGTTCACATATGCACTCCAGAGAAATGTTATCTCCATTTTTTAAATACGATTATGATTCATTTATCTAATATTACGCTTATATGTGTTACTTCAGTTAAAATTGAAGAGTCTATACAATCGTTAATTTATTGTTCAAGATTAATGAACTTTAAAGAAGTAAAATTTGTAACACACGAAGATATAGATATAGAATCCGTAAAAGTAGAAAAGTGTAGACACTTAACATCAATAGAAGCATATAGTCATTATATGATATATGATCTGTATAAACATGTTGACACGGAGTTTTGTTTAACCATTCAACACGATGGATTTATAACGAATCCACACTTATGGACGAATGACTATTTAAAATACGATTATATAGGTGCGCCTTGGAAAATAAGAGATGATTGTTATTTAGATCCCAATGGAAACCACATAAGAGTAGGAAATGGAGGGTTTAGTTTAAGAAGTCAAAAATTATTAAATACTCCAAATCATGAACATATTCCATTTTCATCTACAATGTATGGAGACTATTATAAACATTTAAATCATTTTTCATCGAATGAAGACAACATAATCTGTGTTCATAACCACGAATTGTATGAAAAATATGGTAATGTATTTGCTCCATTTGAAGTAGCATTAACATTTTCAAAAGAAACTAGCCTACCAGAGAATGAAAATTTAGATACATTTGGTGTTCACGGACATAAACTAAGTGACTTTATACACCCTCTTTTTGAAAAAACATGATTGCCATTCAAAAACATATTCACCATTGATATTATATGGATCTTTTGATAAATCGATTGGTGAATAATTACCATCCTCCACATCAGAATTGTTAACATCCGAGTAATCGTTTGTATATAAAGCATACTTGTAATTCTTAATATTCAAAATACGAAATATACTTTCTTTACTCAGATGTTGAAGTAAATCTTTACATAATATTAAATCAATATGTGTGTCATTTAAGTAATCTATCACCGATTCACTTTTAAATTTAATATTTGAAGTTCCATGTAACTGTTGGTTTTGAATTATAATGTGATCAACTATATCAATCCCTAAGTAATAAATTCCTGTAAAGTTAAAATGTTTCATTAGATTGAAATCACCACATCCTAAATCTAGGATAGATTTTATATTATACTTTTGACAAAATTCTTTTAAAAAGTCCAAATATGGTTTGGAACATTCTATACTAGATCCAGGACCACTCTCAGTACCATAGTTATCTTGCCATTTCTTATTTTTATATACGTCTGTGAATATATCTTTCATATGTATTTTTTAGCATAAAATGCGTATGTAGAATTTGAGTTTCGTATCCACTCTTCATCAATAAATTTGTGTTGTTCATCCCAACCCATGCTTTCCCACAAATGCATGACGTAATCATTTGATTTATCTGTGAATGAATGAAATATCGATTTCCAATTGGCTGGATTTGGTTGAAAGAACTTCTCCGTACTTAAAATTGTAATTAATGTGGGATTTTCGTGTGCTAATTTTTTTGGCAACACTACACTATGTTCATCCCACTTTGTTTTATCAAATGTCTTGTAATTATTATACCATATTCTGCCAAATTCAGAATTCTTTTCTGACAACATAATAGCATTACATAGTCCCCAATCATCTTGTTTACCCATTACAAACTTATTGGTCAGTAAATCATCGAAGGAATTTATACAAATTGTATCACAATCCAAATATATACCTCCAATTTCAATTAACTTTTCCAATCGTAAAATATCAGTTTTGTGCGCACAATGTTCTATTTGGTTACCAAATATTTTATCAACTGGTTCTACTTTAACGATTTCAACAATACTCTTTATGTCTTCCCAATACTTGTTGTTTTCAGGTTCATACTTACAATACAAGAAAATTTTATCTGGTTTAATTATACTATGTGCTGATTTTATGGCTATATTGTGAATTAAATGAAATGGTTTATTTCCAAAATCATCACTCAAACCAAAAACCATATGAACTATTTTAGGTATCATAATTTAAAATTTGTAAAAAATGTGTCATATTCAAACGACAACTTATAATTATTTTCAACCGCATCAATGACATCATAATACTTGGAATAATTTAAAGAACCAATTATACTTTCTAATTGATCTATATTATCAAATTGAATTATACCTCGTTTATCAAAGAAGTTTCCTATTGAAGGACATCCCCAATATATAGGAATTGTCTTGGTTCTAAAGCAATCAATAATTTTTTCAGTAAAATAATAGTCTCTTTGACAATTCTCTACAGCAATCGAAAATGCATATTGATTGAGTCCTGTTTCTTTACGATCAATATCGTTAAATCCACGACCATATAAATCAAATTTACCACGATATTTCTCTATAATTTGATGTCGTAATTCGTGTCCACCAACCCATCTTTTATTTGAACTGATCATAGATATGAGTTTATTTTTATCTAGATTTTGATAATCTACTATAGTACAATCACCATGTGATTTAAATACAAACTTGTTAGAAGACTCAATTAAACCACGATCATGTGTAAATACTTTTACAAATCTATCTTTGTTGTTGTATATTCTTTCAAAAAATCCAGAGGAAAAATATTCTAAAATTAATGGCGACTCTATAATCCAAACGTATACATTGTTGTATGACTGATCCACATCATAAAATGCAGTGTCTGTCAAAACAACTGGATCTGTTTTATTTTCTGGATATCCATATATAACATCCAAGTCAATATTTAACGATTTAAGTCTATTATTCCAATGTGATGTTGGAATGTGCGATAAATTGGGAGCATGTATATTAAGTTTCATAACCAAGATTTTTTAATTTCTTCACTATAGTTAGTATCACAAAATTGTATATCACTAAAAGAATCACATTGTGTACACATTATAGGATATACACAATGTTTTTGTATAGAGTATTTTTCTGTAAACCAGTTTAAGAAGACATCGTATATGTAATAAGTTTCGTCTGATCCAAATGCTTTTGTAAAAAACCAATCATCATTTGGATAAAAAGATATTATTTGTTCAATTAGTGTTCTTGAATAAATAATAGCATGTGTAGTACCACATTCATTTATCTTTACAACACTTTCATTTATAGGTCCTATTTGAGAGAAATATATCAAACTATTACTATTTTTATATATCTTCCGATTACACCCCAGATATAACATATCGTATGTATTATTTATATTAATATCGGTGTGTATAAATCTACAATCGTCCTCCAATATTAACACCCGATCAAATCCCGATTCATATGACTTTCTCAAAGTTTTAAGGTGGCTATGAAAACACGATATTTGCGCAAGTTTAACTTTTGATATAGTTGAATCAATTGATAACTTTGTTGCAGAGACACGTTCATAGTCAAGTATGGATATATCAGATAGATGGTTAGTTAATGAAGTCCACCGATCAATTCGTTCATCAAGATTTATAACATATATTTTATCAAACAAAGTATTATACATAACAATTATCTCCAACTAATGTTCCAATGATGTACCGCATAACTTAGTGGTGAACTTATATCGAATCGTTCGTATCTTCTATGTTTTTCATCAAACCAGTAAGGATAAAAATATTCTTTGGTAAAGAAAAAATAATCGGTATTACTCAGATATTTTAAACATATTTTGTTAAAAAACTCTGGACCTGTTATTCTATACAAGTTTTCTCCTGTGTAATAATTTTCTTGTATAGCTATATTAATACTATTTGGTATAGAATCAATAGTTTCAGTTAAAAGATCATTGTTTATCTGTGATGCAAAAAATCCTATAGCCACTTCTCCATTGTTTTGTATACCTCCCAGAAATTTAAAGTTCAAAAAATGATCTGGTATTTTTTTTAAAAATTGAAAGTCAACATCAAAATAAAAACCACCATAGTTGTTTAGAATTATATATCTAGCTATATCTGCTCTAAATGCTTCGGGTAAATCAGAAAAATAATATTTTTTTAAATTGTCTGGTATAAGGTTTTTTTGTTCAACCATATCATCGTTCCAAACAATAACTTCATAGTCACTATAATTCGATTTCCACTCATCAAGGAACTTATTAAAATGAATTGGTATTTGTTTTTTACCCAACCATATAAAATGTAATATTTTAGGTATCATCTAATTAAACTTTTAAATCTATCAATTGGTACATCTGATATTCTGGTAGATAACTGATTTGTTATATCTATATTAGGAGAATAAGAATTTAATAAATCATTGTATGAAAAATCCGTCATCACTAAATCGACTGGGTATTTACACCCAACGATTTTATCGGCTATCATTTTATATGTATTCGGATGTCTAAAAATAGTACAATTGCTTGAATGTTTAATTTTTATTTTATTCACGTATTCATTAACAGATGTAACTATATAGTTCTCTTTGTTTTTATGATATCCAAGTTGATAACTACTCAGATTTAAAAAATCCCAATCGTTTGGAAGGTTTTTATAAAATTGTAGAAATAGTTCTTCAAAGTTTTCTACAAATCGATTATCATCCTCTAATATAACAATACTATCAAATTTTTTATAATACGATTCATAAAATATAGATGTATACGCAGATTCCAAACTTTGTTCTTGTTCATTTATTTCAAAAGACCCATCGTATATTTTTTTAAAATAACTATAATTGGTTGCGATTCTTAAATCATAATTCAATCCAATAGAATTATAATATTCAACAAAATATTCATATCTTGAATTTGGTGGATCAGTTGTTACTAAAAAAACTTTGGGAAATAATCTGTTTAAAACGTGCATATATTATACATATATAATAGTCTTATGTATTATAATATTTATGTATATAATAACGGCGTTGGAATAGTAACAGATGCTATTCTGTTGAAGAATTTAATAAAAAGATATGTACATAACGATGTACAGATTATATTCTTGGATAATATCAAATCTGATTTGAATGCTGACGTAGGTATTTGGATTCAAAACTACGACATAAACTTACTACATCATCATAAAAAGAACATATTTTTTATAAATGAGGAGTGGGTTGGAACATGGGATTTAGAGAATCTTAAGTTGTTTGATCAAGTTATTTGTAAATCACAATATGCTAAAAATTTACTGAGGTCTTACAATAATGTAACTTATATTCCATTTGTGTCAAAAGACGTATATGATTCATCAATAGATCGAGCAAAAAAGTTTTTACATTTCATGGGTAGGTCTATTCAGAAAAATACAGAATTGGTTCTTAAACAAACCATTCCAATAACGATTATTGATCCATATAACCGATACAAACCATCTTCAAATTTTACTCACATAAATTCATATCAAACAAATGAGTCAATATCAAATTTGCTTAACTCTCACAATATACACATATGTTGTAGTTTGTATGAAAGTTGGGGTCATTATTTATTTGAAGCACTATCTACAGGAAACGAAATAATATGTAGTGATATACCAGTATTCAAAGAACAATTAGATCCTGATTTAGTACACTTTATTCCATCTATAAAAACAACAAATTCAGAATATCTATTTGATACCGACAATACTAACAATACATTTACTCTTAGAAATAGTTATTATGTAGACCAATCTATATTTGAATATACACTAATCAATTTTAAACCAAAAAATAAAAATAAAGAAAGAAGATTATTGTATCAACATATTATAAATGATAGTGAAACCAAATTAATTAATTTTTTTAAAAATATATGAAGTTATATTACATGTACGATGATAAATTTTCAGACATGAAAGATATGTTTGTAGAAAGTATAAAGGATAAATTTATAATTGCCGATATAAAAATAGACTCCCCAGAATTTTCAGAATCTTTGCCTGAACACTTTAAGTTCGGAGGTGGTATTAATATATGGACATCCCGTGTGAGTAACATAATAAAGGCAATTCAAAGTAGTCCATACAATCAACCATTTATTTTTTCAGACATAGATATCGTTTTTTATAAACCAATATTGCCCACATTAAATGAATTGATACGTGAAAAAGATGTTTTATTCTTAAGAGAGTTGTTTGATGGTATACACGAACCACAGGGAGGAAATATAAATTTTGGATTCAACATAATCAGACCCAACGAAAAAACATACAAATTCTTCTGCGACGTTTTGCAAAAAGTTCAAGAAACAAGAATCTGGGAACAAAAAATCATCAATGAAATTTTATATAAAACCAATAACTATGATCTCAGTTGGGACTTACTACCACCAACATTTTTATCTACATCGGTTGGTCACAATAATATAAATAAAGATATATTGTTATATCATGCAAATTGTGCTGTAACCAAGCAAGACAAATATAACTTAATAAACATAGTTAACGAAATTGTTCTTCAAACTTATGCATAGCTTGTCCAATTGATTGGTGCATATCAAAATATCTATAGCAAGCTAATCTACCGCCCAAAACGAATTGTGGATATTCTTTTTCTAAAATACCAACATAATCTTTATACAATGTATCATTAAGAATATCGTTTATAGGATAATACTTTTCCTTTCCCAATTTCCAAGAGTCTGGAAATTCTTTGGTTATGATCGTATTAGATGATTTAATTGATTCAAAGTGTTTATGCTCTATAACTCTAGTATATGGTATAGATTCGTCCGTGTGATTTATTATAGCAACTCCCTGATAGTCTTCAACGCCAAACTTTTCATGTTCAAATCTAAGACTTCTATAATTTAACGCACCAATTGAATAATTAAATAATTCATCCAAAGCGCCTGTATACACAACTTTGTGTGCTTTTGATACCCAATAATCAAGATCATTATTAAAATCAACACCCAATTCTATAGGTATATCTGATATCATTTTCTCAATCATCTGTGTATATCCACCTATAGGAACTCCTTGATAGATATCTTCATCCTTATAATAGTTGTCGTTGAAACTTAATCTTATCGGAAGACGTTTTATAATCGACGATGGTAATTCTTTCGGTTCTTTACCCCATTGTTTTTTAGTATATCCATAAATAAACGTTTTGTAAATTTCTTCACCAACTTCACTCAGTATCCATTCTTCTAAATTAGATGGGTTTTTAATTGGGACTCTTACACTAGATAATTTTTCTCCGGCTTGACTTGGAGTTGATACACCCCACATTTGGTATAATGTAAACAGGTTAATAGGAAAAGAGTAGATATTATTCTTGTATCTTACTTTGGGTCTGTTATGAAATTTATTAAATTCTGCAAATTGATTGACATAATCCCATATATGTTTGTTGGACGTATGAAATATATGCGGGCCATACATATGTACATTAATACCTTCTATATTTTCTGTATACACATTTCCACCAACATGATTTCGTTTTTCCAAAATAAGACACGATTTACCAGATAGTTTGGCAAGATTTGCAAACGTTGATCCAAATAAACCCGATCCTACTATTATATAATCATACATAACTATAATTAATCCGGTTGGTATATTGTTTAACTTTATACGACGCAAAGTTATGAGATCTAAATATATCCTCATTATAATTCATACCATTGACACCTATATGATTTACTCTGGATTCTTGAGGACTCACTATACCATAATTATCTTTACACTTTTTGACCAACTCCCAATCAAATGATGTGATTTTATCCCAGTGTTTAAGAACATTGTTCCACACATGTTTTGTCGCTAAAAATCCCCACGGCGTAAAATAATCCATATCTCCTTTCATAAAGCTTTTAACTTGTATTAAATCAGATCTAGTTGAAACATCATCTATCAAATTATCTTTATTTAGATAACAGAATATATTATTATCATTATAATTTTTAGAATTTACATAAAAATTTGTTATATCATATAGATCATTAGACATTTCCACATCATCTTCAAGATATATAACATGATCTAGTTTTAGATGTTCAAAACAATAATTTAAACAATTATATTGATTTAGATATGTTTTAAAATCATATGAATTTACATGAATATCAACATTATTGTATTTTTTTAAATCATTTATCAAATCACGATCTAGTATAGTGTTTTCGTAGAAAAAAATAAAGCGTATTTTATCAAAATCGTTTTGTTTTTTACATGATTCAATAAACTTTTGATGATATTCTACTCTATGTAATTGTCCTAAATATACAGGAGAAACAATTGATATCATATACTTTTTTTGATTACAAAGCTAATACATCCGTCTAGAGCAATAGCATGTATTTTCTGATTGTACTTTGTACAAAATTCATATACGGCTTTATCCACATCAAAGTTGAAATTAGAACTTTTACATTTTTCAGAAATGATAGAAAAATCATGGCCACATATATATCCATCATTTTTACATTTACTAAATGAAACCTCTAATTCACGTAACGTTTGTTCGTATGTGTGTGTTGTATCAATGTAGATAAAATCAAAATAATCGTCGTCACACGACTTCATAAAAGAAACAGAGTCAGTTTTAGATATTATAACATTATTAGAATTTGAAAATTGTTCTGTAAGATTATTAAAACACTCAATATTATCGTATGACCAGTATACGTTATTTCCGTCTTCATCTCCACATGGCATAGGTTCATTCCATAAATCAACTAAATACAACTTTTTTGGATTTTGATTATATATGTGTTGTGCAAAACCTCCATATAGTACTCCCATTTCAACACATACAGATTTTTCTGTTACTAAATCTTTTACAAGTTCAATTCTAGTTTGATATATTCTCATAATTAAAAATTTCTGGCCAGATACGTTCATATGACCAAGGAGACGTTTCAATGTATTCATTGAATACAAAATAGCAATATTTCCACCAATCTAAAGATTTATTGAGTATAAACTTTTTTGGTACAATATATTGAGCTCCTGGCGAAAATGTGAATGTTTTAGTATTATCAAATTTTTTATTAAATAACTTTTCACATATATCTAACAATGGTAATGGTATTGATCCTGGTCCACCTTGATAATCTTTTGTCAACGGACCCCAATTAGAACATAACCACTTAACATCATTGTCATTGTTGATATTATTCACTTTATCAACCACATCATGACAATGATCAAATGGATCACCTTGTAGAAAGACAATAATATCGTCTAAACTATAATAGTTATTAATTATATAATATAAATATGTATCTGCCTCACGGCCAACATTTGGCAAAATATGGAAAGAATACTTTAAATTTGTATAACCCTTACTATAAATTATATGATCGGCATTAATTTTATCCAACCACGATAGATCTTCATTATAATGTGCAACAACAATTTTCATTCAAGAATCATAGCGGATTTATATTTTTTATAGAAAGCGTCTTTAGTTAAGTCATCCGATCTAAATGAAGATGCATAAATTATGTGTTCTGTTGGAACATATGTTTTGAAATGTGGATAAACATTATCATTTAAAAACCAATCCAATGGATATATACATTTTTCTAATGCATTCTTAACATGATCTACCACATGATGTTTATATCCAACTATATGAGTACCACAAATTCTTTCATCTCTGTCTATTTTATAATAAAGTTGATTTGGATTAATTTTTAAAGATGTATATTCATGATAACCCAAATTAACAATATCCCAATCAGATGGTAGTTTAATAAAGAAATTTTCCAGCATATTGGAATAATTATTACTAAAAAAGACATCATCCTCCATAATACAAAAAGTTTCGGATTTTAGATATGATTCTTTTAAAAATATAGATTCCGTCACACTTATATGACTTTGTGTAACCTCGTTACAATGCGTTTTTGTGTAGTCAGGATTAAAGTACTTTTTTTTTGGTGCTATCACTACTTCCAAGTCTATATTTTCTTTTTTTAAAATTAACATCAACTCATCTAACCTGTTTTGAGTTGCATATGATGAAATTATATATACCTTATTAAAATGTTTATTTAAGATGTTCATATTAATATAAATGGTTCATTTTTGATTTTATCAATAAATGTGTGTTTATCAATTTTAATATTAACAGCGCTACAATCATTCAATCCACTATAAATATTTATAATACCATTATAAGTTGTTACATTCATAGGAAATATAACTTCATATTTAACAACTTCACACAATTCGGTTTTTCTCCAATTCCATAAGTCATTTAAAACTACGTTGTCACTATACTCTCTGTTGGATTCAAATAGTGGATTAATTGCATAAGCAAATGGAGATAAATCATCATTTAAACGTAACAATCCAATGAAGTATTTAAAATGAAGACGGCTAAACCATACATAACTATGGAACAATAAATACTTAATGCCATCTACTTCAAACACATTTGTACTCAAACCTGGATTACCATATTTTTCAATCCATGGTTGTAAATTAATTTGTTTCTTATAAATAATATTTTCATTACTATCCATAATTGTATATGGATTTACATGATAAATAATTTTATCTTTATAAAACTGCCAATGTTTTTCAAAATGTGCATTTTGTGTTTTAAAGTGAGTTAACTCTTTTGTGGTTAAATTATATCTTTTATACTCCACATTCACTATTTTTTCAATATCATTCTTATCTCGTTTACAACAACATACACTTATCTCATTGTTATTTATAAATCTAGCATCTTCATAAGACCATAAAAAGTTTTCATCTGTATAGTGTTGTAATAAAACATTGTCTTGATCATCTACTATATCGCTTACAAGAATCTTATTATCAAATATAGACTCTCTACGAAATATAGTTTTGGTCACACGTATTGTTTTATGAATGTTACCTCGGATTTGTGTGACATCACCCTCAAAGTGTGATGGATTAAAATAATTATTTAAACCATTAAACTTTTTTAATATCTCTATGTCTAAATTTTTTAAGTCAAATATCATAATAATTTAGATAAAAATTGTCTAAATCTTTGTTCTTCAACATCATAGTTTACTAGCTCTAAAAACCTATTTCTTAACTTTTCTCCATATTTAATTGTATTTTCAGGCAGTAACCAATCTCTTATCTTATTAATATTTAATTCTAAATCATTGGATTCTATATCAATGCATGTAACATCGGGTTCAAATAATTGTAAAGCTACACCACCAAAAAATCTATGTTGGCTCATGTTTGTAATTATTGGTCTACCAGAATAACACCATCCCATATTTGAATGACCCAATCCGCCTAATGGCTTCAAACTCCATCCAATATTAGATTCAATCATTTTTGATGAAACTCCGAATGTTCCATCCAAAATACCATCAGGAGAATTTATTCCGTAATATTTAAAATTACAATCTGTCATCTGATTTTTGTACAAATTATAAGTTTCTATATCTGGAGCTAAATTAACTACACTATATATGTTCTTCGTGGAAGAATTTATCGGAGTAAACTTGTATAAATTTGTATCAATTTCTTGATGTATTAAAACAGCATTTTGATATGGATAGGGCTTATACGTTACCGAATGGAATACATTTTTTACTTCAGTCTTTTGTCCAACATTACCAAGTTGTGCTATATGTTTAGCAGTTGGTTGATATTTATCTTTTAAAGTTTGAAATGTGTGATCGTGTTCTTGTACTGTCGAAATTATCAGATCAAATTTTAAATTTTTAAATGTTTCTAATGTTATTGCTTTTTGATAATAATCATGTATAGGTTCGTACACATAGTAAATATCATTTTTACAAGAAACACTATAGTTTCCACATCGTGGATGGTATCGATCTGGATGTTCGATATCAATATTTAAAAATTGTTTAACAATTGATATATCATGATTATAAGGTTTGGCTATTTGCCAATAACCTTCATTAAACCAATCCATACCAGCCGGTCTATATAATTCAAAACCCAATCTTTTCTCTAATAATAAATGTAGAGAATAATATAAATCACTATGATGTAGATCTACAAAAACTTTCATGATATTTTCCTTATGTGTCTGGCGGGATTTCCATACGCAAGATAGTTGTCTTTTATATTTTTTGTAACAACCGATCCCGCTCCAATCATACAATTTTCTCCTAATATAACATCACATACGATAGTTGAATTAGCACAAACACTACTACCTTTTTTAATTAGAGTTTTTTTGAATCTATCTGACCAATCTCCCATCGCACGTGGAAAATTGTCATTTGTAGTGATTACATTTGGTCCTATAAATACATTATCCTCAATTTCCACCCCTTCGTAAATTAAACTATGATTTTGTATTTTACAATTATTTCCAATTTTAACATTTGGACCTATATACACCCCTTCTCCAATTGTACAATTTTCACCAATAATAGCATTTTTACAAATGTGAGTATAAGACCATATTTTAGTATGTTGACCAATATTACCTAAATCGGTATCTATTATAGCAGTTGGATGAATTTTAATCATAAACTATTGAAAAAGTCTTTCCAGAGATACATATTTCGTTCAGCCGAAAACAACTTTTTTCCTAATGATATTTCTTTAATCGACATCTCTTCGTTTAGTTTTCTATCATCAAGTATCACTTGTAACTTATTTTTAATATCAGTGAGATCATCTCCATAAAATCCTCCAATTTCATCTAATATATAAGGTACCTCAAATGGATATTTTGATACAATTGATTGTGAGAGGTTTTTTCCCATAGAAACAATTGGTATGCCTGTCATCAAGGCTTCTACAAAACTAAGTGTATATTGTGCTGGAAATGTACCTGTAAAGAAATAACAGGAATTAGTAGCCAATTGTATTAACTGATCTTCATAACTTAATCTACCACCCCAAAACTTGTATTCATCATTTGCTGGTCCAAAAATTGTAAATGGAAGTTCCTTTGATAAACCCTCTATTAGTTCAGCTCCACACCAAGATCCTCGTTGTTTAACACTTTGACCAAATGTTATTACTTGATCGTGTAATATGTTTCTTGGTTTAAAATCACATTCATATTTTAAAAATCGTATAATACCATCTTCACCAGCATAGTTTTCAATTTCCCGTTCCATCGGAGAACAACGTAAAACCTTCAAACCCTGATTTACATATTTCTGTATATGTAATTCTGTACCTCCCAAGTTTAGGAATGTTCTTAATACAACAATTTTATTTTTTATAATTGGCCAATTAATATCTAACCATTCTAGATTATGCATCACATAAATAATGTCATAGTCATCAACAACTTCTTTAGTTAAAGTATAAGAACACTTTTCTAAAGGAATTCTTTTACTCTTATTAGTTTCAAATAATTTATTAATCTTATGTTCTCTATCTTTATTTGAATCAATCATTAATGGAGGCCTAGTATCTACGTGTGGAGATTTAGGGTTTATATAACCTCCTACCGATGTAACGTCATAACCTAAATCATTTAGTATTCTTAATTCGTCGTATTCCAATACAGCATGACATGATAAATATAATATTTTCATAGACTAATATAGTGTAAATTTTTATTTTGTTTTTTGAATTGCTTTTTTATAGTCAGACCACACAACTTTAGAATATTCTGAAAAAATATGAATAAATGTATCGATGGCGGGTCTTGGTGTTATAAGAGAACCATTTCCCCACCAATAGTCATCAAAAATCATTAAACCTTGTTCTTTTAAAATATACCAACTTAATACACAATCTGTTAAAACAAATGGAGCTGTGTGATTTCCATCAATATAGATTAGATCATATTTTTTATTTTCAAGAATCAATTCTGGTATTAATTTGTGAGAAAATCCCTCTTTTACTATAACTTTGCTTTCACAGCCGGATTCTGATATGTTATATAAAAAAGTATTTTTATGTGATTTGAAATTCAATTCAGCATCATCGGTGTTATAACTATTAAAACTATCAGAATTTTGTGAATAGCTAGTCCACGGATCTATACATGTAATTGTTGATTTTGGATTTTGTAATAAATTATCCAAAAACCAAGTGGTGGATCTACCCTCAAACGCTCCGATTTCTAATACATGTAATTCAGATTCTCTATCAAATTTAATAATTTGTTTTAAGTCATCGCCATTTCCAAACCAATCCGTTGTGTAATTATAGTTTTTCATCTTTGTAAACTTGTCATATCAAAAAATTAAATCCTCTTCTACTTTTATACCAACTAACATAACACCTAATGATCGTGCGTCATTATTAACTTCATACGGAAGTTCCAGTTTAAACTTAAACTCAGTTTTACCACTCATCTTGATTTTTACCACATTCAAACATTCAGTATTCAAATCAATAGACTTATCTTCATATATCAACTTATTCTTGATGTTTGACATTATACTAAGTGTAATATATTCAATATTATTCACAACTCCACTAAATTCTTGTGCAGTCCACATCCATTTGGTAAGTCGATCATTTTCAATTGAATAAACTCCATCAACCAACTTAAATTGCTTCTCTGTATTATCCAATGTATTATAACTTATCTTCATAACATTTTTTCATTAACTCATAAGCGTGGTCCAAATCAGGATATGCCCACTCTTGATCACTAGAATAATTAGTACTAAATGACTCCATTCCACTTACTTTATTTAGTTTATAATTAACCAATCCCTTGTAATCTTTACCAAGAAATTCAACAGGAGCACTATAGCCAGTTGTTACCACCATATTACCATGATGATGTGCATCAAATATAGTCAATCCAAATCCCTCGCCTTTATTCAAACTTACATAACAATCACAAAAACTATGAAGTGATAATATTTCTCTATTACTTAGATTGTTCAATATCAGGAAGATATTCTCAGACAATTTACCGGTCAACTTTCTTATAGTGTCAATACAATACACTAAACTAGTATCGTCATATGTTCTATAATGTAATTTTAAAACAAGTTGGGTATCTGGATATGCATCGTTTAACTTATCAAACACCTTTACCAAGTCTTCTATACCTTTTCTAAAATTAAGTTCTCCTATACTATAGTATGTATATTTGTCTGAAGGAATAGTCTTTCCAAAGCAATCTTTGATGGTTATATCACTCTTATTAAATCTTGGTTGCGGATGCCATACATGAGGTACAACTTTAATATCAGATTTAACCCCACTATTAATAAAACACTCTTTATTAAAATAAGATGGCACCCATACTTCCGGTGTCAAGTTAATCTTGTTAACCCAATTGGTTGGTAGTTTATTTGTTTCCCAAGTACAATATCCGACATATCTACCATCACTCTTAATATATCTATCCCAAATATCGGGTGTGCTATGTACTATCGTTAAATCAACATTGTCCAACTTTTTGTCAACAACTGACTCTGCCAATACATCCACATAGTAATTATTGTCGTTCTTACTATTGTCAAATTTGAGTGGTTTCCAAGATATGTTAACCCCCTTCAAAACATAGTCGGCAATATAACCTTTTGCTGCAGATGCATATCCACACGTACCATATTGACCAATATAAACCAATCCTTTATCTTTAATACTAAAGCTAGAATTTGTAATTTTCAATACATTTGATGTCTTTGTATAAAAATCCTTAAATGGAAAGTTGTTATCAAAATAAACTATTACATTATAAAAACACTTGTACGTATCAAAATAACTCAATAGCTTATTGACAATTAATGTATTAAAACGTTTTTTATCATAAGTTGAGTTTATAAACATCAATATTCCACTTTTATAAGACTCAAATATCAATCGTAAGGTCATATGTGATAAATGATCTAAATCATCGACCACAAATATATTTTCTTGACTATACTCTTCCTTTTCTACAGAAAAGCGTTGTTCCGCTAATAAAACAAAAGAATTCCCGTTTTTGGCGAGAATTCTTTGTACATTGTCAGATGAATGTTTTGTTACTATCATTTACTTATAACTTTTATCAGTTTTGCGATACAAGCCATAAACGTAATTTCTTTGTCTACAACCATCGCACTCTGATAAATACTCTCTGATACTTCTATAATAACATTTATTTCCTTACCCGGCACAAATTCTTCAGCACGATCATATAACTCAGTATATAGTTCTTCAAACATCTTAATACCAGAATCATTTACCATCTGACGAATCTCATTAAATGATTTCGGATTATTTTTACAATTCTTAAGAGAAAGAATTAATTTATTCTTAAGATCATGATTAGCACTCTGTGTTGCAACCAACTTCAAAATACCACTAGTACTACTTTGTTGTAAGAAATTTACAATCTTACGTACATCTGGATACAAGTCCTTTGTAACACTTGCAATATCAGGCATCGTATACTTGATACTTTCACTATCCAAGATAGTCTTGACATAAACCGCTACATCTTTCATTGCAGGTGGTTCTAGTCTAAACACTTGACTGCGACTAATTAGAGGAGCAATAATCTTCTCAACATAGTTACAGGTCAGAATGAACCTAGTATTCTTACTATAGGTCTCCATTAAGTTACGAAGTGATGCTTGAGAGTTGGTTGACATATAATCAGCCTCATCCAAAATAACCACTTTGAGTTCATGAAAACCCATTGAAGAAGCAAATGGCTTGATCTTATCACGAACGAAGTCTACACCAGTATTGTCAGATGCGTTAACATACATAACATCACATGGAATATTCTTGGTCAGAATCTTAGCTAGAGTTGTTTTACCAGTACCAGCACTACCATGAAACAATAGATGTGGAATATCCTTGCGAGAAATAAAATCTTTTACGATATCACGCAACTGATCATTACAGATATAGTTATCAATTACATCTGGACGATACTTTTCAGCCCAAAGTGAATGATTACTTTTTTCTACAACTTCTTCTGTAAAGAAACTCATAAGTTATTAAGCTACGTTCTTGATTTCCAATAGATAGTAATTGCTGTTGAATGACTCATTATCAAATTCAATATGAGCAATACCAGCGTCACTAACCTTCAATACAGCATTCTCACAATCACTATTACTTGTCAAGATCTCTTTTAGATACTTAGCATTATAATGTAGAGTCTTACCAAGACTATCTTTACCTTCTACTGGCTTGATATCAAGATTAATACGATTACTATTGGTATTACTAAATCCCAAAATCATCTTGATCTTACCTTTCTTGTCCTTGGTTAGAGTCAAAATATCTACTTCAGTCAAAGCACTCTTGGCCTTTACGAATGTAGAAACAAACTCTTTGGTCAATGCAATTTCCAAATTAAAGACGGGCATCTTCTTCAATGTTGGAACTGGAGGAATAACACTTAGATCTGCGGTAACATATTGTACCTCAGTACCTTCACTGGTTAGTGTAATTGATGTAATCTTATCATTGGTTGTGTTTGTAGTAATTTCTACTTCATCTCCCAATACACCCAACATCTTCTTGAGCTTAGCTGTGTCATTTACACCAAACTCAATGTCTGACAACTTAGCAGCATCCTTTAAAGTAACGAATGCCAAGATATTCTTGTCATCGCTAGTTGATGATGTCTTGATTTGATTGTCAGCAGACACTACTGACCACTTTACGCTTTCGATTAACCCGTTTAGGGAATACTTGTCTGTGAATGAATTAATTAGTTGTTTTTTCATAACTTATCTATAATACTATACCGATTTGTTTTTGTCAAATTGTTTCAAAGAATTCCGATGGAACCTCACTGATATATTTCTGTTTAATACACGGCATCAATCCTGACTCGGATATTGTATACAAATCATCTGGAGAAATATAGAAATATTCGATTCTATAGTCTGCATACGCAACACTTCTCATTTGATAGTATACTTTAACACTGGATATGCCGGTGGTTCTGAACTCAATATAATAAACCTTTGGATCACTTAATCTATATAACTGATTTTTAGGTATATACAAATTATTTAATTGTATTTCATCTTTGCTAAATTCAACATATGGTCCTCTCTGACCAATAACCACACGTTGATATTTCTTAGAAATCAAAGTTAAATCCTTTGTATATAAAGGAAACTTTCCACTTGTAGTTGGAATATTTAATAAATCTTCGTATTTTTTCATAACAATTTAAAAGCTAAAAAACTCGTTTAAGGTAACATCTGACTGACTTGGATATGACCAGTTCAAAATATTGTAAAAGTCCAATAGTTTACCCTTGAGTTCTTGTTCGTACATAGCATTTCTATCTACATACACATTAATGAAGTCCATGATCTTATCTGGATCAGTACCATCTGCCTTCATAGCAATACATTCACATCCAAACTCATTTTGTTTAATATATACCCATTTAATCTTTTGTCCATGAAAAATTGGAGGAACAACCTTGTCAAGTTCCCAATGCTTTAATAGATCATTGTAAAACAAAGCGGCTTTTGCCTGAGCTGTTGTACCTTTGATATACTTGAACTTATTACGAGTCTTTGGATTATAATCAGTCTTTGATTCACCACCACTCTTGAACTTAACGCTAGTATTCTTAGCAATTTCAATGACTGGAGAATTCTTCAAATTATCATCCAAGAACTTTAGAATATTTTCATCAATGATTTCCTTGGAAGTTTTACGAAGAATATCATCCAAGAATTTTTCCATGAACTTACGAAACTGAATTGGAAATGATGTACGAACTACGTCAATACCTTTTACTTCCATTTCATCACACACGATACCACCCTTGTTGATGATAAACTGAGCATAACGTTTCTTAGCCAACCAAAAACCAGTCTTGGCAATAACTTCTTGTTTTGCATCAAAACGATGTTTCTGAATGTTAAACATTCTGTCTGCCATAATATCAAAGGTTTTGTTAACATGAGACTGAGCCTCACCACAAACCTTTAGAATAGCATCAGTCATTGCTTTTTCATCATTGATATTAATCTCTGGCATCGTCTTTTGAATGATAGGTAAAGCGCTAGCAAAACAAGAGTCGGTATCAACATAAATAACATGATCATTATTTTCACTTTCATTTAGTACACGTTTATAGTACTGATTGATTGCTTTATTGGCTGTTTTGATAATATCTTGACCAGTTATGGTAACAGCACTCGCGTTATCCTTATCATAAAATCTAAAGATCGGTAACCCCAATACACCATAGATTGAATTAAGTAGAACCTTTTGTACTTTTTGACGTTGTTCATAAAACTCATACATTTCCCATTCTTTTACATCCGCATGTTTCTTAGCCAATTTACGCATTTCTTTACGTTCATCGAACCACTTCACTAGAATCTCTGGAATAACTCCATCAACATCTTTGTGATATAATACACCATTACTAGCAATACTTAGTCTAGACTCATTAACCAACTTTTTGAATTCATCATTACTATACACACTACCACCAATGTGATAATTGGAGATACGATTTTGTGTAAACATCTTCGCATTATATTGATTCAATCGTTGTTCAATATAACTATCCAACGGTGTTTGTTTCTGAGTACTATCACTCAGATTATTATAATCTTCAACCAATTCATCTCGTCTTTCTTTTAGAAAAGATTCATCAAAATCAATCTTATCAATAACAGCTACTTTAGTCTCTGGACTGATGTTAAGTGAGATGATGATATTCGGATACATTGATGTAAGATCCAAATCAAACACCCAATCATAACGGCCAGGAATAGGAGATTTAACATATGCACCTTCAAATCCCTCTTCTCCGTCTTCTTTTTGACTTTCATATTCTTCATTACCATCTATGGGTTTGTTTTTAGCTACTTGCCCCTTACGGCGTAGATACATAAGAATAGCACCCTCAATGAATCGTGAACTCTTTGGGTAACAATCATATGGTACATGTCCTTTGTGACAAATAGCTCTAGCTAGTTCAATAAATTGTTTCTTCTTTTCTAACGCTACAATAATTTTAACGTCGTTCAAGTTATATTCAAGATACTTGTTAATATCTTGTTTATACAAATCATCAAGACTACCACGATAGGCAATCTTCTCCATACCAACAACTTTCTTACCAATAGCTCCTAGAGCATAACTAGCCTCTTGTTTGATGTTTAGCTTCTTGTAAAGATCCATATAATCAATATGAGTTACACCAGCGATTACGAGTTTTTTACTCCAATCATTGATATAAGTCACACCAATAGGACTCATACGTTTGGCTTGTGATTGACCAATTATGTTCTTCATTCGACGATACAAATAAGGCATATCGAATTGATCACTATTCCAACCAGTTACAATAGTTGGTTGGATTTCTTCCCACTTGGTAACAAAATGAGACAACAGACTTTCTTCGTCTGTAAAACTACGAACATCAACGTTGTCTTGAGAGAAATCTTGAAGTTTATTGTCCCGATCTAAAATAAATGCTGTGTATCTTTCAATGGCACTATCGTATATGGCGATTGCTGTGATTTCTTTATCAGCCGTTTCGACATTCGGAAAGCCACCTTCCGAGCTAGTTTCGATATCAAGGTACAAAACTCGGTGCCCAACAGAGAGATCATCGGTGTCTTCATATGCATCTATAAGTATACGAGTTTCGATGGGAACATCCGATTCAAATAAAGATGGATCTCTTGGATTAAAGGAATAAACCTTCTCCAATTCATCTCCAAAAATACTCTTATACTTACCACCCTTACGCTTTCTATAAGCATAAGGTCTAAACACAAAGTTAGTATAACCCTGTTTATCATCCCAAAGATGACAGGTATTTGTTTTTTTATCGAAAAAGATATTCTGATACATACCCAGTTATCTTACAGTCAACTTGCTCACAAGTCCATCATAAACTTGCTGATGTTCGGCTTTAACGTGAACTTTACATTGATTCAACCGATTCATCAACTTTTTGTGGTTAATTGATGTGAATAATACAGGTTCTAATTCTATTTCTTTTAATATTGGGGGATTTACTTTATTTATACAAAACCACAACATTGATAATTCATCTTCAGTCAAAGATTTTAATTGGTCTATCGTCATAACCTCTATATATATGACAAAGAGTTTTATGAAAAATGACGAAGTTAAAAATGTTGTAGAGCATTGTCTATCTCCTGTAATAATCAACAGAAATTATATTCAACAGGTAAAAGAAGAATTTACAATGTTATCATATTTCTTACATTCATTCAAACCACACAATATACTTGAAATAGGATGTAAAGGCGGAACATTCTATATGTTCAACAAATTCTCCACAGGAAAAAAGGTGGGTGTAGATATTGACGATCAATATCAATTCAATATACATCTTTACATGTATAACGAAGATTTTGTTTTTATTAAAGCCAATTCACATTTAGAAGAAACATATCAAAAAGTTAAAAATACATGTGATTCATATGATTTTATATTCATAGATGGAGATCATACCTATGATGGTGTAAAACGTGATTTTGAACTATATAAAAGTTTATTAAGTCCCAGAGGTTATATTGGATTCCATGATATAGATCCAAATCACGTATTTAAACAAGCCGCCAATGTACAAGTAGATCAATTCTGGAAAGAATTAAACTATGGAAGTAAAACTGAGATAATTTGTCAACGATCTAATGCACATTACTACATGGGTTCTGAAAGAGAACACTATGGTGGTATTGGTTTATGGCAACCCTAACTTAACACCAAAAATATTTGATCCATAATTAATAAAGATTGTATCTTTTAATTTACGTTGAAGGTTTTCAATCTCTTTGATGTGTACTTGTTTTTCTTCATCTTCCACTTCCTTAACACTGAATGAATTACCAGATGTACTAATTGTACTTTCTCTTGGACTTAATGCTACGTGTGGAGTAATAACCAAATAATCTCCCTCTTTCAAATCCTTCTTCTTTTTAGACTTGTTATCATAAACGATAGCCTTGCCCTCCACAACATATACATGGGTATACTTTTCACCAGCCTTAATGAATAGTTTAGCCTTATCATATGCAATATTTCCTACACCTGTACCAATAGTACTTGATTTGTCTGATTCAGATACCACATACAATTGACCCAATAAAGAAAAGCTAAATGATGAATCTTTTACTTTAACTACATGTGGTACACTAGAATCATTAGCATATGTAATAACGTCACCATTAAAATAAACAGCACTGCCTTCTGATTGTGTAAAAGCAATACGATGTGGTACCATGTAACTCACCACACCATTTGTTTCGGTCTTTATACTCAAACCATTGGTCAATGAAAATGTTATACCTGTTACAGCAACCTTATCATTTAACTTATTGTCAACAACTTCTGATACACCCACATTACCACTAAAATCATATAACATAACGTTATTTGCAAGAAGTGAAAGTGAACTTAATAAAATTAATAATACTTTTTTCATATGTTAATAAATAGTTGTTATAAATTGACGAATGTTACTTATGGTATACTATAGAATCTATGGAAGTACAAGAAATAAAAAAGAATCGGGTCAGTTTCAGTCAGTATTCAACTTACTTGAAATGTCCACATAAATGGTATCTTGACTATGCGAAGAACTTGCGTATCAAGGACGATAGCATCCACACCACCTTTGGTACCGCAATTCATCATGCTTTTCAAACATATTTGACTTCCCTATACAATGAAGGTGTAGGTATTGCAGATGCATTGGATGTCAAGAAATTGTTCTTGGATAAATTCAATGAGGAAATTAAAAAGGTAAAAGATCTAAAAGAAGATGATGTGACTGAATTCATATTTGATGGTCATGATATCATTGATACCTTTTGTAAGTCTGCAAATAGATTAAAACACTTTCCCACCAAAGATTATGACCTAGTAGGTATTGAAATTCCACTGGAGATTCCAATCAAAAATAATGTAAACTTCGTTGGATTCGTAGATATTATCCTCAAAGAAAAGAACCGAGAGTATTTCAAAATTATTGACTTCAAAACAAGTAGTAGTGGTTGGAATAGTTACATGAAGGAAGATGAAAGCAAAATCGCTCAGCTTCATTTATACAAAAGCGTTTATAGTAAAAAATTCAATGTACCTCTAAATAGCATTGAGGTTGAATTCTTCATCGTTAAACGCAAACTTTATGAAAACGTTAGCTTTCCACAAAGCAGAATTCAAATATTCAGACCACCATCCGGTCCCACTTCTATCAAAGAATCTATCAATAACTTCATTGAATTCTTAAATCACGGTTTCAAAGAAGATGGTACATATAACTTAGAAAATCAATACATTAAGATTCCAGGTAACGGAAAAAAGAATTGTAAGTACTGCACCCATTACAAAAAACTATGTGATGGCAAAGCTAGCAAATAAAAATAGCACATTTGTGAATATATACATATGTATATATGTAAATATGTTATGGATCAATTTGTTACAACAGTAAAACTAGACAATGAGTTGTACTCACAATTCAAAGAAATCAACGTCAGAAGCAAAATATCTTTTCAAGACTTTGTAAATAAATGTCTTGAACGATACATTGACGATGCTAACTTTAGAAACGCAATCAGTGAAAGTGTTGTGCAAAAGCTAAGCTTCAATAAGCCATTTCAACTTTCAAACTCCAAGGATAAATAATGAAAAAAAAGATACTATTATTGAGTGACGATCTAAGAATGCATAGTGGTGTAGCCACCATGAGCAGAGAATTAGTTTTAGGTACACTTCACCACTACGATTGGGTTCAAATCGCAGGAGCAATCAAACACCCAGAACAAGGTAAGGTTATTGACATGAAAGAAGCATGCGATAAACTAAATGGTCGTAATGACAATTATCTAAGACTATATCCAGCCGATGGTTATGGTAACGAAGAATTGTTGTTTCAACTAATTGCTCATGAAAAGCCAGATGCAATTATGCACTTCACAGACCCACGTTTCTGGGGTTGGTTGTATAACATTGAACATCAAATTCGTGCCAAGATTCCACTAACATATCTAGACATTTGGGACGATCTACCATACCCAATGTGGAACAAACCATTCTACAAGTGTTGTGATGCATTGTTTGCAATTAGTAGACAAACTGATAATATCAACAAATGGGTACTAGGACCAGAAAATTGTACCAGTATCTATGGTGATTTTGACAACAACGGAAACATTATTAAAGGATAATTTATGCCAGTAAAAGGAAAACATTTATTACATCTAGTACCACATGGTATCAATAGTGACGAATTCAAAGCACTTGATAGCAAACATCAATCTATTGTTAAGTTGAAGAAAGAATATTTCAAAGATAAGGAATATAACTTCGTAGTTGGATTCAACAGCAGAAATGCTCACCGCAAACATCCTGCCAATCTAATTCTAGCATTTAAAGCATTTTGTTCTACATTAACCAAAGAAGAAGCTGCTAAATGTGCATTATTACTTCATACAGATGAAGTTTGTGAAGCTGGTACTGACCTACCAGCTACTACAAAAGCAATTGCTCCAGAATGCAATGTTATTTTTGATGATAGTCGAAAGACTCCCGAAGAAATGGTTGCTTTCTATAACATCTGTGATGTTATAGCAAATGTAAGTTCCAATGAAGGATTTGGTCTTAGTATCGCAGAATCATTGATGTGTGAAACTCCAGTTATTGCTGCCGTCACCGGTGGTCTACAAGATCAATTGGGTATTACAGATGATAATGGTAATCCAATTGAATTCAATCGTGACTTTGGTACAAATTGTACTGGACGATATAAGAACCATGGCAAGTGGGCTAAGCCAGTCTGGACCAAGGTGCATAATGTGCAAGGTAGTCCTCCTACACCATACATCTTGGATGACATGACCAATTATAGTGATATTGCAGATGCTATTATGTATTGGTATTTGGCTGGCTCTCAAAAGCGTGAAGAGTGTGGTAAAGAAGGTCGTCGTTGGGCAATGAATGAAGGTGGTATTAATTCAAAGAATATGTGCGATCAGTTTATCAAAGCCATGGACTTTACATTAAATAACTTTAAGCCTGTTAATAAGTTTGACTTGTTTACATTCGACGGATACAATACTAAGTCATTGCCAGACAATGCTTTAGGATTTGATTTACACAAAATTGACGTTGATAAAATCAAAAAAGAGGTGTCCAGTCTATGAAAATTCAAGTACTTAAAAACGAAATCTATCAAGACGTAGAAGATCTACCAAAGAAGGGTACAGATCGTGCTACTGGTTATGATATAGTTGCTACAAGTGAACCCGAGATTGTTGGTGAAACAAAAGATAATATCACATATACCAGAGTAGATTATATTCAATATAAGACTAACCTTAAACTAGCCGTTCAAAAAGAACGTGAGTTTAGTAACTTTGGTTATACAGATATTGATCATGATGTATTAGCATTTCCACGTAGTAGTGTTAGCAAGTACAATTTAGTATTAGCTAATTGTATTGGATTAATCGACGCAGATTATCGTGGAGAAGTATTGCTACGTTTCAAGTATATCTGGCAACCAGAAGATTATAGAATCACCAAAGATAGTCTTTTAGAAGGCATCGTTAATAGCAACAAAATCTATAAAAAAGGTGATAAAGTTTGCCAACTCAAAGCAACCAGAGTAGAAAATATACAGTTTGTTTTGGTAAATGAATTGGATACTACCAGTCGAGGTGAAGGTGGTTTTGGAAGTACAGATACCAAAAAAGCTCCAAGTGCCGAAGATGCTAGTAAACATATGACTACAATGGAAGCATTATACAATAAGGTTGGTGGCGTACCTACTCCATCTAAAAAATATACAGAGTTAATGAAAGAAAGGAACTTACAATAATATGAGCAAGCCAGTATGCGTAATTCAAGGACCAGTCTTTAATCGTAGTGGTTATGGAGATTGGGCTACCACAATTGCCAAGAGTCTAATTCGTCAAGATAAGTATGACGTAAAGATTCTTCCAACACGTTGGGGCAATTGTCAAACCAAGAGATTCGTAGAAGAACTAAATGATCCAAACGATCAATTACTATTCTCTAAGTTCCTACAAAAGGGATTGGATAAACAACCAGAGTTATTTATTCAAGTTACCATTCCAAATGAGTTTCAAAAGGTTGGTAAGTATAATATTGGTATGACCGCAGGTATTGAAACAACCGCCTGTGCCGGTGAATGGATTGAGGGTGTAAATCGTATGGATCTAACCATTGGTTTGTCAAATCATGTAAAGAAGACCTTCCAAGATACCAAATACAAAAAGAAGCTTGAAAATGGTAGAGAAGAGTCCATCGAAGTAAACAAACCTATTGAAGTATGTTTCTGGGGAGCCAATACAGATATCTACAAGAAAACCGACATCATCGAACCAAACGTTGATAGTGCGTTGTCCAAGATTTCAGAAAAACATGCATTTTTGTTTGTTGGTCAATGGACACACCAAGGTTTATACAATGATCGTAAGGATATTGGAAACCTTATCAAAACATTCTGCAACGCTTTCAAAAACTTTGAACCAAACAATAGACCTTGTTTGATTTTGAAAACAAATGGAGCTGGTTATTCAACCGTTGATCGATTTGACACACTCGAAAGAATCAACAAGATTCGTAATGAAGTAAGTCCAAATTCTCCAAGTGTATATCTACTACATGGTGAATTGAACGATGTTGAAATGAATAGTTTGTTCAATCATCCAAAAGTAATCAGTCACATATCATTTACCCATGGTGAAGGTTTTGGTCATCCTATGTTGTTATCAACATTGAGTGGCAAGCCACTTCTTGCTCCAAACTGGAGTGGTCATTTGGACTATTTGAATCCATCAAATGCAAATCTATTACCTGGTACTTTGGTTGATGTTGATAAAAAATCAGTCAACGAATGGATTATTAAAGAAAGCAAGTGGTTTAGAGTATCTTATTCACTAGCTGAAGATAAGTTGAAGTATATCTATCAGAATAGAAATAATGATAAAGTTATTCAAAAGGCTGAATATCTACGTGCTGAAAATGCTGAAAAGTTTAGTTTACAGGCAATGGATACAAAGTTGTGGTCTATTATGGACAAATATGTTCCAGAATTTGCCACTGAGAATAAGTTTGTTCTACCCAAATTAAAATCAGTAGGTAGTTCAGTTGCAAGTGCTACTGATAAATTAGTATTACCAAAACTAAAGATGCAATAATATGTTTTTGTCATATCTAGTCACCTGTCATAATGAAACTTCTAGCTTGGATAAATTATTGTCCAAGTTGGTACAAAACAGAAAGGATAACCATGAGATTGTTCTTCTTGATGATTATTCAGATAATCCAGAAACTCTGGACATTATACAAAAATATAAAGAACAAACGTCGTTCCATCAACACAGACTAGATCGTAATTACGGATCACACAAAAACTATGGTATTGAACAATGCAAAGGTAATTGGATATTCCAGCTTGATGGAGACGAATATCCAACAGACCTCCTTTTAGAAAATATAGATGCGGTATTGGAATCCAATAACAACAACGAAGTACTTTGGTTACCAAGACTAAATTACTTTGCTGGAGTTACTGAGTTGGATGTAAAGACTTGGGGATGGAATTATCATGATGGTATGATTAATTTCCCAGATTACCAATCCCGCATCTATAGAAATCTTTCACATATTCGATATCAACGTCGTTTACATGAAAAGGTTGAAGGATTTAAAACTTATACATTTGTTCCTCCTCAAAAAGATTATGCAATTGTTCATGAGAAAACTATTGAGAAACAAAGACAAACCAACTTGAACTATAACAAAATGTTTACAGACGAAGAAAACCGAGGTTATAACGTAAAATAATATGACAAACAAAGAACTAAGAGCCAAATACGGAGACTTTACAAAACACGATTACTACACGTATCCAGATCATTTCTTTAGCCCAAAGGATGATTTTACCCTAAACATTCCTGTTTGGAGTTCCTACTTCACCAGATTTCTTGATCAAGAGAATTTAACATTCTTAGAAATTGGTACTGGGCATGGTAGATCTTCAGTGTGGATGTTGGAAAATGTTTTAACCCACCCAAGTTCCAAGATCATTACGGTAGATATTCAAGATGAACGTAGTTATAAGAAGGGTGATCTATCATTTGACTTTGGCGATTCTCTTTCACTGACATTGACCCAAAATCTACAACCATATATTGATAAAAACAAATGTGAGTTTTATGTCACTGACTCCAAAGAGTTTTTCCGTAAGTTGTATGGTGGCACTTTGGGATCTAAGTTTGTTGGTAACGATCCTAAAAACGCATTTGACTTCATCTATCTTGATGGATGTCATGAACCAGACTATGTTATGTATGAAGCCGCAATTAGTTTTGAATTGCTAAAGAAAGGTGGATTTATCCTATTTGATGATTATGGTTGGGGTAAATGTAGATATGGTATCGAAGCATTCTTGGAGTGTTACAAAGGTAAATACAACCTATTGATTAAGGAATGGCAGGTATTAATTGAAAAAGTATGAAAACATTGGCCGAAATATTGAATAAAATTCCAGACAAATTTGAATGTAGAAATACTACGTCACAAAAGTTTAAGTCTGATCTATATGAATTCTTTAATAAACCCGAGTTTAAAGATCGTATTTGTGTTGAATTAGGAGTATATAATGGTCATTCTTCATATCTATTGAGTCACTTATTTAAACAATTAGTGGGATTTGAAATTAGTGAAGGTCGTATCAATAGTGCAAAAAAGTTTGTAGATGGAATTGATAATATTAAGTTCGTATGTCATGACTTATATAGTGGACCTTTACCATTAGAACGTGGCGATGTATTCTTTATAGATGCGTTGCACGAACATGATGCGGTAATTAAAGATACACTTAATTGTTTAAATAATGTACAATCAGATTATAAGAAATATATTATTTATGATGACTATGGCATTTGTGCCCCAGTTAAAAGTGCAGTAAATACTTTGATTAGTACTGGTAAGATAAAAGTTGTTAAATATATTGGTTATGAACCCAACAAACAATTTACATCACCACTATCAGACTATGAGGGTGTAATTTGTATTCAAACGTGAAAATTCAAATATTAGAACTAGAAAAGCATCGTAACGAAACCACATTTAGACCATATCTAAGTGCAATACAAACATTTAATGAATATGGTATTGAATTCGTAAATGAAAACCCAGACATGTATTGGGTTGGTCAAGCATCTGTTGTAAATAAAAAAGTGTCTCTTCAAGAATCAGTTGATCTTGGATGTAAGTTTCTAGAAAATTTAGATGCTCCATATGTGTTATTTGATGGTCAAGATTCATCTTCTTTGATGGGAGTATGGGATGTTTTTAGCAAAGTGCCAGGCTTTAAACTAGCAAAAAACGTTGTATTGAAAGATTATTCATCTTATACCAAGAAGTTTCCAAATGGTAGATGGTTTTGGGGTGAAGATGACAATGGATATAGTGTACCATCTACTGACCTAGAATTATTGAATGAACGATTGGTACATAGTGGCACAAATTGGTTAAATACATTTGGTAACAAGATGGAATTTGCCAAGATCAATAAAAACAAAAAACACGACGTTGCTGTACTCATTGGTCTATGTCCAGAGAACTATGAACATGGTAATCGTGTGGACGAATATTACAATGGTCCTCGTAGAAAACTATTTGAAGAAGTCAAGAAACTTGATTGTAATGTAATTACCACTGAAGTTACTGGTAAGTTAGACAAACAAAAATACATGCAAACTCTGTATGATAGCAAACTTTGTATATCTCCATTTGGTTATGGAGAAGTAAATATCAGAGAAGTTGAATGTATTGTTGCTGGAACTCCTACTATTAAACCAAATATTGAATGTGTAAAAAGTACTCCATTTATTTATGGAGATGGATTTACATTGGATTGTAAGTCTGATTTCTCTGATTTAAAAGATGTTGTTGGATTTGCATTGTCAAACTACGATTATAGTATAAATTTATTAAATCATCAACGTGATGTATTTTATCATAAATCCGCAGATAACTACATCGTTAATCATGTAATTAAGAATATATTGTCATAATGAAACTATCAAAAAAATATGTCATAGGTACTCATGTCATGTTCTATGAAATAGAAATGTACAAGGAGTTTGTTGATGGATTGATTAATCTAATTGACCCAATACAAAACAAAGAAAACATTTATCTACACTTTTGTTTCAATACTTCTCAATATTTTGAAAAGATTGATACCTCAAAGATTGATGTACATCAACTATCCGATAAGTTTTATGATGGTATACAAAAACTCAAAGACGTAGGTATTCTTGATCAAAATTTAGTAATTGAGTTAAAAACGGACTCGGATGAAATTTACAATGTAGCTGACTACAGAAGAGACCTTAATTACAATTATTGTAAAAAGGTTGATTATATTATGTGGGGTGAGACTGATAGTTTCTTTCCAAAGGAAGCATTTAATGTAATCGAAAGCATTGCATATTATGGATCACATACCAATATACACAAGTATATTATTAGCTTCGCAGATCGTAAAATGTGGGATGATTCTTGGAAAGTAACAGAACATGTTGACTACGAAAATGTTAAGTTTATTGATACACCAGATCAAGTAAATAATAAAAACTATGCTAAGTCTCAATTGAGTATAGAGGAAATGAATGCAATAAATGCAAAAACAACTGAATTTGATATTCGTACACTATCTCAACCAAAGATTGATGGTAGTTGTTTGGTATTATCATCGGACCTAATTAAATCGGGTGTTAATCTTCCACATAGTTTGTTGTTGTATGGTGATGATTCTAGTATTGGTGTTATTGCCAAACAAATCATGGGTGACAAGTTTATTCAGTACGTGGTAAAGAATATTTTAAAGGTTCATGCCAGAAGACATCCCAATAAGCGTTTATATATTTTAAACGAAGATAACCCCAGAGGTTTTTGTGGTGATAGAAAAGGTAAGTGGTCAAATGTATTGGATCAACATTCCAAATTCAATCTTCATAATATAATTAACTCCCAAAATAAGTTCTTTACCTTTAAAGACGTTTTTGATAAAATAAACCTATGACTATAGACGAAATACTATCTTTGGTACCAGACAAGTTTGAACACAAGACCACTACTTCAAAAAAGTTTAAGCGTGATGTGTTTGCATTCTTTGATAAACCCGAGTTCAAAAACAAAACTGCTTTGGAAATTGGATCCAATTTGGGTTATACCACTTTTATTTTAAGTTACCTATTTAACCAAGTATATGGAATCAATGAAAAGGAATTTGACAAAGCAGATGAGTTTTGTAAACAAAATGGTAGAACCAACGTCAAGTTCTTTGGTCAAGATGTATACAAATACGGGCTTCCTGTTGATACTGCCGATGTAATTATGGTGGATGCTCTCCACACCTACGATGCGGTCCAAATAGACGTATATAATGCCTTAAAGTTAAAATCGGACGGTAAGAAGTACTTCATCTTTGACGATGTGGGCGCTTATCCAGAAATTATCAACTCACTCAATGATCTTTTTGAAAAAAATGTTATTAAACCAATTGTCAAGATTGGTTATAGTGATGAAGAAAAGTTCACCAGGCCATTACATGATTGGGAAGGAGTAATTTGTATCGAAGTATGAACATTTGTTTTATCAGTCAAAATGGTCATAGTGGTAAGTTACCAAGAAACTTTGTAAATTGTAGAACAGAGTTTGCGTGGCAAATTGCTTTGAATGCCGATCACTATAACTTTCAAGAGTGGTTTTTATCTAACAAAAATAAAAGTTATGATTTAATTATAGTTTTGTTACCCAAGAAACTTGAAATTGTTGACACAAATATGTTATTAGAAAGTGTCAAATCTTCTGGTAAGAAGGTAACTGTTATGCAAGAAGGACCAGCTTGGTACTATCAAGATTATAATTATGTCAACCAAGTTAATTATATTAACTTTGTGAGTGAGATGGATTTTCTACTAACTCACAATACTAGTGATATTTCATACTTCAAAGGTGTATTTAATAAACCTTCATTCAATCTACAATCTCTTATGATTGAAGATACTATCAAAGATGTACCCCGTGAAAACAACAAGATGCCTATTATCGGTGGTAACTTTTGTAGTTGGTATGGTGGTATAGATAGTTACTTTGTAGCGCAAGTATTCAACAAACCCATCTTTATACCAAGTATGGGTCGTAAAATAGAAAACGAAGATCAATTTCCTAGTTTACATCATTTACCATACATGATGTGGAATGAATGGATTAAAGCACTCGCTAATTTTAATGTGGGTATACATTTGATGCGTACACATGCAGCTGGTACATTCGCACTAAACTGCGCTTATTTGGGTATACCATGTATCGGATATAAAGGATTAGATACACAACAAATATTACACCCAGAGTTATCTGTGGATATTGGTGATATTGAACAAGCAAAAAAGCTAGCAAATAAACTTAAAGACGACATTTCTTTTTATAATTCGTGTTCACAACAATCTAGAGAATTATATCAAATATATTATACAGAACAAAAATGGTTAGATAATTGGAAAACAATATATGAGCAAATCAAAAACTAAAATTGGTATCGTTGGTTATGGATATGTAGGAAAAGCGTTTCATGCATTTTTCAAAGATCATTATGAAGTTGTAATCCGTGATCCACTTTATCCAAACTCTGTATCCAAGGAAGAAATCAATCAGTGTGAATTGGGTGTAGTTTGTGTGCCAACCCCATCAAATACAGATGGTAGTTGTGATACAAGCATTGTTGAAGAATCTGTATCATGGATGACCAATCCAATCATTCTTATCAAGTCAACTATTGAAATTGGTACAACTCGTAAGTTGATTGAAAAGTATAACAAGAAGATTGTTTTCAGTCCAGAGTTTGCCGGTGAGTCCAAATACTGGACTCCACAAGGTTTTACAACTGATGTTAAGCAAACCCCATTCTTTATCTTTGGATCAGATGATAAATCAGTTGGACATAGATTGGTTGACATTTATATGCCAATTACTGGTCCAAGCAAGACATATCGTGTCACCGATAGTATTAGTGCAGAAATCACCAAGTATGTAGAAAACACTTACTTTGCAATGAAGGTTGCATTTGTAAATGAACTATATGATTTGTGTGAAAAGAGTGGCACACATTGGAGTGAAGTACGTGATCTATGGTTGTTAGATCCAAGAACCAACAAGTCTCATACAGCTGTATTTGCTAATGAACGTGGTTTTGGTGGCAAGTGTTTACCAAAAGATACAAAGGCTATGGTTGGATATGGAGATAAACTTGGTGTGGATCTATCCATCTTGAAGACCGTATTAAAGAGTAACGAACAAATGGTAAAACGAAATGGCTAAGAATTGCATATTAATGGTCGCTATTGAGGATGAATTGTCTAAACATTCTCATAAGAGTTATTTTGAACACACTATCAATAGTTGGCAATATTATTGCGACAAGCATAATATTGACTTTTATGTAATCAGAAGCAAGCGACCAGACGTTAAGTATAGTGTTTGGCACAAAGAATTTGTGTTTGACTATGTAGGAGATAGTTATGAAAAAATAGGTGTGGTTGACTTTGATACAATGATCAAGTGGGATGCTCCTAATATCTTTGATTTATACGACGATGAATTCTGCGGTGTATTGGATAATGTTTCGATTCAGTGGATTGATAAAAGTCTAAAGGCTTTTAAATCTTCATTTGAAGAGTTGTCTGATGTTCCAATGACATTATCTCAATATATTAATGGTGGAGTATTATTTTTCCATAAATCACACAAACCATTTTTTGAAAAACTCAAGAACTTTTATTTGACCAACAAAGACAAAATGGACAATTGGAGTATTCCGGGTGTTGGTAAGGAACAATCCATATTGAACCTGTTCTTGGTCAAAGAAGGTATCAAGAGAAAAACACTTCCATATTGTTGGAATACGGTTGGAATGGTAAAGAAGGGAATGTTATGGCACAATGATAAGTTGGATGATAAAACCACATTTTTGTTTAAGTATGGTTATATTTGGCACTTTACAGGCATTCCTATTCAAGACAGAAACAATCTAATCAATGATGTTTGGAACAATATAAATCAATTCTACAAATGAAAAATATCATTTTAATACCAGCCGTTGTTTCTTCTAACAACGAAAAGAAGCTTCGTAATACTCCACTGATTAATAAAATTTATGAATATAGCATAAATAGTTGGAAGCATTTTGCTAAAAAGCATGATTGTCAAGTTGTTGTACTTGATGAACCATTGATGGATACCAATGTTACCAGTTTGGCGTGGCAACGTTATTATGCGTTGGACTTATTGGAACAAAGCAATATTAAGTATAATCAAGTATTGATCGTTGATGCAGACACTATTGTACATCCAAATTGTCCTAACTTCTTTGAAATGACCAACAACAAATATACAGGTGTACATGATGGTGTTGTATATGAATGGGTTATTCGTAGCACAGAGTGTTATAGCAAGTTATTATTTAATGATTATAAGTTGGATGTTTGGAAGTATATTAATGGTGGATTTCAAATATTCAATGAGTCACACAAAGAACATCTAGACTATCTCAAGCAATTTTATCTTGAAAATCGTGAACGTATCTATCAATTAGAATCCACAATCAAGTTGGGTACAGATCAAACACCAATGAATTTCTTACTACAAATGAGAAACGTTGATGTAAACATCCTACCATATGAGTATAACATGATGGGGTTATTTCTAACAGAAGGACTAACCGATGATTTGGTGTTTACAGATTATGGATGGGTTTATCATTTTAATGGTATTCCTGATACTAGTTATGGTAATAAGGTTGAGTACTATATGAGCAAAACCTATAACAAGTTATATTGAGTTATGAAATATACAATTTGCACCGTTGTTAATGATATCTATCTTGATTTTTTGTACTATTTTACAAAGTCTGCGCTTGAAAAGTGTAATAATCTTGATCAGTTAATTATTCTATATACTGGAGAAAACTTTAAAGATGATCCTATTTTTAAAGATAGTAGAGTTAAAATTGCTAAATATTCTACCCCGATTAAAACTCAAAATATTTGGGATAGTGGTTGGCAACAAAACATAGATTTAAAGACGCAGTTTCTTCGTGACTTAGCTACAAAATCAAATCAACCAATTTTCTTGGTGGATGTTGATTGTTATTTTCTAAAAGAATTTATTGACGTTGTTGATACATCCAAAGATATTTTGGTAACTAAACGAGTACATAATTCTCCATATATTGCATCATTTGTTGGTTTAATTAACCCATCAAGATGTATTCCATTCATCGACGCTTGGAGGCATCAAATGAGTCTTATACCAAACATTCCGAAGGAAACAACTGCATTGGTAAAAACCATACCAATAATGAAGGATAAGATTGCAATTCAAGAGGTACAGGATACTACAATTAGTTGTATCAACTTTCAATCTCCACCACCAGAAGCTAGAATCTTACATTTCAAAGGTACTAGAGTTGGAGATGCGGTCGAATTGGTAAAAAAGAGACTGGAAAATTTAAAATCTATTGTATAATGTGTAGTTTTTATTTTAGTAATCAATATCTAGGTAATCTTGAAGAATTAAACAAGTTTTTAAAACCCAGAGGACCAGACTATACCAATTTAGTAGAAGTTGATGGATATACATTGGTTCACAATCTGTTGAGTTTAACAGGTCAATTTACAACTCAACCTCTTAACAAGAACGATATTCATTTATTATTCAACGGAGAAATTTATAATTTTAAAGACTTTGATTCAAATGCAAAGTGTGATAGTGATGTTATTATTGATCTGTATCAAAAGTATGGACCAGAGTTTACTAGCAAATTAGATGGTGAATATGCTATTTTGATCTTGGATTTAAATACCAATCGAATCATATTCTCATCAGATACTTTTAGAACCAAACCACTATTTTATAGTATTGAAGGAAAATCTATATCTGTTTCTACATATACATCTCCTATCTTGTTATCAAATTTTAAGAAAGCAAATAAGGTAGAAGCCAATACAACATACATCTATGATATTAAATCTGGTCAATTAACTACCAGAACCATTACTAACTTCAATCTTGATCAGTACAAAAATAGTGTAGATGGTTGGATATCTAAGTTTGATAAAGCTATTGAAAAACGAACCAAGTTTTCTGCCGATAAGAAGTTCTTTATTGGACTTAGTAGTGGGTATGATAGTGGAATTATAAGTTGTGCGTTGAATAAAACTGGCATTGATTATAAAGCATATAGTGTTGCTGCGTCTGAAAATATTGATATAATCAAACAACGATTTAATATTATCAAAAACAAAGAGTTGATTAATCTTAAAAAGTCCGAATTTGATTATCAATCTGCAAATTTATTTGGTATTAAATGTGAAGATTTTACGTGTGAAGATTTGGGTATTAACATAAGATCCGATAAAGCATGTTATGGATTGGCTCACATTTGTACATTGGCTCAAAGAGATAGTAGAAAGATCTATATATCTGGTCAAGGTGCGGATGAGATCATATCTGACTATGGTATGAACGGCAATAAAATCTATGGTCATAGTACATTCGGTGGTAAGTTCCCATCCGATCTAAAATTAGTCTTTCCGTGGAGAAACTTCTTCAAAGGCACTCAAGAACTTTATATATCAAAAGAAGAATATGTTGCGGGTTCGTTTGGTATAGAATCTAGATATCCATTTTTGGATTTAGACTTGGTTCAAGAATATTTGAATTTGTCAGTGGACGTAAAAAATAAAAAGTATAAGCATGTTATCCACGAATATTTATTGAAAAATAATTTCCCGTTTGAACAAAACAAAAAAATTGGGTTTCAAGCAAATAAAAATTTATCATGAAAACTAGAGGTAACTGGAATTCCACATACGAAAACATGCGTTATACTTATGATCTAAATAAAGATAGTATTGTACTAGACTTTGGTGGATTCACGGGTGGATTCGCAGAAAAGATCGCTAACAAGTATGGATGTAAAGTTTATATATACGAAGCAGTCAATCGTTATTATAATGAAATCGTTAAGAAAAATAACCCAAATTTAATTCCATCCAATTGTGGAGTTAGTACTAAAGATGGTATTACGCATATACATGTGTGTGATGAAGGTAGTGCGATTGGTGAATATGCGGATCAGAAGAAAAAGAACGATAAAAATGATTCATATCAACGTAATGTTGCTAAGTTTGCACATGAACCACCAGAACAAATTACAATCCGTGATGTTGTACAAATATTGAATGAGTATGATCGTGTAGATTTGCTTAAGATTAATATTGAAGGCATTGAATATGAAATACTGCCTAGAATCATTAGCAGTGGTCATATCAACAAGATAAAAAATTTACAAATTCAATTTCACGACTTTGTACAAAATGGTGAGACTCTACATGAAAATATAACACATGAGTTAAAGAAGTCTCATAACTTGGTATTTGAAAGTATGTGGAACTGGTCATTCTTTTCAAAGAAATAATATGAGTTATGTTACGTCAGGTGGTGGAGGAATGGGCAATCAGATTAAAAAATTTATATCTGCATTGCGTTTAAGCCCAGATTCGAAGGGTCATCTTTCATATTTCAATAACGTATTTAACGACAAAACACTTTGTAAACTTGATTCAGGCAAACAATATATTCCTTTAAATACTTGGAGGATAGTTGTATTGCCAACTGATACAGATATACCTGATAATTTTTGTAAATATACAACCGCAGATAAAGGGTTTCATAATTGTGATGTAAACGGAAGAAACGTAGATCACGAATATCTTAGAATACCAGTTAGTTTTAGACAAAAAATTATTAATTTACTCGAAACCAGATTGCAATTTAGTGATTTAGTTAACGATAAAGTAAATGATTTTATCGATAAACATGGTAATTATAGCTCTGTACATATCAGAAGTTTCAAAGCTGACAACTTTCCAAACGATAAATCGTCCAGATATGCACAACAACGTCATGAAAATTGGATAAATAGTGGACGACAATCGTGTATTAATTACATCAATGATTTAAAAGATACAAATATTTTAATATCATCTGACTCACAATCCGAATGTGATTACATAAAATTACAATGTAAAAACAAGCATTTCATCCAGTATATATCTGATCATTCACAACGAAGTCACGAAAATGATTTTATAGATATGGTACTTTTATCAAAAGGTAATCATATGGTGCTTAGCACAATAAGTACATATTCAGAAGTTGCTTGGTATCTAAGTGGTTGTAATGAAAATATATACCTATGTTAAACTATAATAATTCAATTATAGTAATATTAGATGGAGGACTTGGTAATAAGTTTAACGGGTTATTTCAAGGTATATATCTTTCAAAACTACACCATAAGAGTTTAATAATTAACAATCTTAGAAATCACTCCACTGACTTTGATCTTAGATTGTTATTTGAGTTTGAATTTGGTTATATTGAAAACACATTGACCGAGTTAGATAGAAAGTTAAATCCGTCAATTCCATTGTATGCACATAGACAAGATATAAAATACAATCGTAGTGTTTTCTTGAATCAACCTATTAAGAATCATGACTCATTTGCATTCTTGACCAATAGTATACAGGTACCACTTAACGAATTGAATGAATGTTATAAACAGGTAAAAATAAACCCTTATATTAAGAACCAAGTTAATAGTTTTATAACCGAGAAGAATATTGATAAAAACACCTTGGGTTTACATATAAGAGCATCAGACTTTCCATCTAGAAATTCCAATATCGAATTTGCTAAGGATTTCATTAATAAGAACCAAAACAAGAAGATATTTGTTTGTACCGATGAAAAAGAAGTCGAATCATCTCTGAGTACATATGCAAATCTAATTTTTTATCCAAAGTTACATTATACTGAAAAGTATGACAAATTGGGAGATTGGAATGGATCGATAGTTGATAATGATAACAGACGATGGAATTACAACGCTGCCAGAAATGAACCATCTATGATCGAAGCGTTTATTGAAATGTTGATATTATCAAAAACCACAATCAATGGTAATCCAAAAAGTTCGTTTTTAGGATGGTCCAAAAGATTTGGTGATAGTGGATTGATTTAATAATTATATGTATGGATTACAAAATATTCACATACAATAGTCACGACGAATATGTTAATAAACAAATTGAGAAGTGGAAAGTTAACATAGACGGAAAATGGGTAAATGAGATTGATATCAAATTTTTATACGAAAACTTTATATCAAAACATTTTGACAAAGTAAATTTTGGAATATGTCATGGTGCAAAAACAGGACACGAAAACAAACTATTTTCCAAATATACAGGTGGAGATTTTATAGGCACAGACCTATCTACCAGTGATGTTAGTGAGAATGTGATCAAGTGGGACTTCCATGATTTAAAAGACGAGTGGATAAACTCCGTAGACATAATTTATACAAACGCACTGGATCACACATATAAACCAGTTGAGTGTCTATCCACTTGGATTAAGTGTTTAAGTCCAAATGGTGTGTGTATAATTGAATGGACTCATAGACATGGAGTTGCTTATGGAGCCACTTGGTCTGATCCACTAGCAGCAAACAAAGAACACTACTGGGAATTTATAGAAAAAGCTGGTGGTAAACGTATAGAAGAACTAAGTTGTATCAGTTCTGGATATTTGTGTGACGGAATCAAAAAATACTTTTTGATATTTGGAAAATAGAAATCTCTCGTTTATATTTAATATGTATTAACGATGAAAATTAGTCTGGTTATACCCGCAAGAAACAATCTCAAATATTTGAAGTGGTGTTACGACGCACTTCGTTCAAACCTAAGTCATAAAGAACACGAAGTGTGTGTTGCAGATGATGCAAGTTCCGATGGAACATGGGAGTGGTGTCAAGAAATGATTAAATCAGATCCATGTTTCAAAGCTATTCGTAATGATGGTCCAGAACGAAAGGGAATGACTGAGTTGTATAATACGTTGGTACAAGACGTAGCCACAAACGATGTTGTAATGATTTATCACGCAGATATGTATATTTCTAAAAATGCAGATCTGTTAATTGAAAAACATTTGAAACCACAGACCATTGTGTGTTTAACCAGAGTAGAACCTCCACTACATCCAGGTGGACCAGAAAAGATCGTTCAAGACTTTGGCATGGAACCAGAAACCTTCAAACAAGAAGCGTTTAATAAGTGGATGATCGATACCAAGCTATCACGTAAAGAAAAAATCACCGAGGGTGTTTTTGCTCCGTGGGCAATTTATAAAGAAGACTTTACCAAGATAGGTGGTCACGACTTATTATTTGCTCCAACTTCCAAAGAAGATAGTGATATCTTTAATCGATTTTTACTAAATGGATACAAGTTTATTCAACTATGGGAAGCTTGTGTCTATCACTTAACTTGTAGAGGTAGTAGATTCAATCCAACCATTACTTCAATCGGAAAAGATAGTGAAGAGTGGCAAAATCAAAACGTCAAGAGTGCCAGAAACTTTATTCGTAAATGGGGTCACTTTGTAAAACACAATGATACAATGAAACCAATCGTTCCAAATAGATATGACGTTGGTTTTGTAGTCATGAATATTGATGAATACAAACTGCTTCTATTAGAACCTTGGTGCGATACCATCTATTCTGATGCACCATATGAACGTTATGTGAATGTAGAACAAAAAAATACACGTATTGATATTTCAAAGAAACTAAAAAGTCTAGAGGATCAACGTACAAACGATGTATTAATTGAGTTTGACGCTACAAAGTTGACCAATAAATCTTTCGAGTTTTTCAATATGATCCAATTAATGTTGGAAGATAGTGGTCAGATTGGTATCATGGAATATGATATTTTCAAGATCAAAGTTAATAAATTGATTGATTATAAAAATAATCTGATCGATACAAACAATGATTGGTATAAAAAGAAACTATTAATTAAAAATGGGTTATGATTGGGTCAGATTTTAAAAATAGTTGGTTGGGTTGGAATAATCTTCCTGAAATAAGAGAAGGTAGGTGTACCGATGGCTGTCTAGAGTATATGTACAATATGCTTAAAATTGCTTGTCCAAAAAGTATATTAGAAATCGGTTTTAATGGAGGACACTCAGCTTGTTGTTTTTTAAACGCTAGTCCATCCGCAAAAATGTATACATTTGATATATGTAGATGGGGAATAGAAGAAAAAGCATTGTCTGTTTTAAAAGAACATTTTGATATAAATTTAATAAAAGGCGATTCTATATACAAGGTTCCAGAATTTTTGGAAAAGAACAATTTATTATTTGACTTAATTTTTATAGATGGTTGTCATGATTATGATATTGCTTTATTAGACATTAAGAACACCATGAATTTTTTAAGTAATGATGGTATTTTAATCGTTGATGATCTACATATGGGCGGAGTTTATTCCGCAGTAACCGATTCCGGAATAAATAATATCTATAATTCTAATGTTGTGGAAATAAAAACTAACAAAACAAATACTTCTACAAAGAAATCTCAATTATATTGTAGACCCGAATTATTAAACATAAAAAAAAATTTAGAAACTATTGTGAGACCATTTGTAATATTTAAAAAAGGAAAACTATGAACTTAGCAGATTTTAATATTCCCTTAATCTTCTGGATATCATTTATGATGGTAGTGTGGTTTGAAAGTGATATTGTCCAAACCATTGCAAATCTAACCAATACACGAAACTTGTTGAAGATAAACGAGTTTCATAAATACAAAATGGAAGTTGATGTAATGTCTAATTATCCAGATTTTCTGCATAGTATATATCCGGGTTACTTTACTAAATTAGTATCTTGTCCAATTTGTTTGTGTTTTTGGTCAACACTAATAACATCTAATCTGTTAGTATATAGTGTTGGTTATAGTCAAATATATGGTTTGTTGATATTTCCTATTAATTATATATCTAGTTTAACTATTTATTTAATTATTAAGAAGTTGTTATGACGATTAGTAGCTATCAGCAATTTTTCAATTCTATCAAAGGTAAGAATCTTCCAATAGAAGGTCAATTATCTAATTGTATTACTTTGTTAAATAACATCTGTAGTTGTAAGAAACAACAAAAGGCTAATAAATCAGAAGAATGTAACGTGTTATACATTACATTTGTCAAGACCCAATCAGATGCTTATATCAATCTATTTAGAACTATGACTACTGATGAGTATATTGTCTTCAATCATAACTCTCATCATGAAATCAAACGTATAAAGTTAAGATAAATTGTTTAACACTTTGACTTCAATCAAAGCATCGGTTACGATTTTTACAATAGTTGCATTCTTTGTAATATCCCCACCTTGATTTGATACATCTTCCCATTCAATCTTTAGATCAGCACGCTTTCTAACCTTTGGATCGTTGATTAGTTCATGTTCATTTGGTGCGGTTTGATAAACCTTGGTTTGTTTATTTTTGCTAAATCTCTTGCCTTGAGGCATAGGAGACATTACATACTTGGTTACATGAATCAACTCACCACCTTGTTTGTTTTGAAGCCAAGCACATTCATCTTCAATATAGTGATCGTATCGTATATCAGTGATAAATACCACATCCGCGTTTGATTTACCAAGACGTTGTTCAACCTTTTGAGTCCAATATTTACCCTCAGTAATTTTACGCATTACATCGCCGTAGGCAACCAATAGTGGTCTGATAATGTTTTTCTCTTCGGTATTTTCTGTAAATACATCAATACCAGTTTTTGCATGAATCAAATCTTTGAGATCGCTTTTGAGTTCATAAGCCAAAGCAAACCTCTCTGTTTTGAGACCATGTTGTTTTAATACTTCTTGTGCTACTGTTGTAAATAAATCTTTACCACTACGAGCAACTCCTGATATTCCAATTAATTTCATGATATTATATTTTTCTTATGTATACATCCTTCTGAGGCCAATTTTCCTTTATAGAAAACAACGTCATGTGGAGTAAATTTTCTTTTTTGTTTTTTAAAAGCTATTATGCTATCGTGGAAACTTATTGATTCAATATTGTTTGTATAATATGTTGGTTTTAGATGATTTGATTCAGAAAAATATGCGTTCAACTGATCAATCAGATGCTTTGAATACTCAACACAACTAGATGGCAGTTTATATCCACCATTACAATCTTTCCAATAAGAGGTGTGTGTGTCTTCAATTAAATAGATACCACCATCCACAATGTGTGGAAATAACCATTCAAATGTATTAATTTGATGTTGGTTTATATGACTACCATCATCTAGAACAATATCAAAACTACCATATTTTTCAATCAGACTTTCAATGAAGTTTTTGTCATTTTGATCTCCTATATGAATATCTATTCCATCACATTCAAGTTCTTTACAAGAACTATTAATGTCAATTCCAACAATTCTACTATCCTTATGAAAATAACTCTTCCACATTCTAGTAGATCCCCCAGCTAGAACTCCTATCTCCAACATCAAAACAGGTTTATTTCTATACTTAGCAAAGTAATTTTCATAAATATCAAAATAATGTTCCCACTTACATACTGGATATTCACTGATTTCAGAACAATATTTGAGCAAATCATTCATATTATTCAAATAACTTTTCTGTTTCTTTTTCAGTATAACCATGTGATTTGATCAACTCAATCAATTTGGTTAAACCTTCTTCGTGTGAAATAAGTATGTTGTAATAATCTGTAGCATCCTTAGTTCCCACATTAAAATATAAACAAAGACAATTGAGTATTGTCTCATTAACTGCCTTCTTGGTACTCTTGATATATGGACTGAATCCATAACTCTTTGGTAAAGCGTTAATTAAGAGTTTATAGAATTGTTTCTCAGGCAATACCTCAAAGTATTTTGATATATATGAGATTTCCTCAATAATTGTTTTGTCCATACTAAGTACACGTAAAATCATGTACTTACTAAATGTCTTTCGGTCAGATTCACTTAACGAGTCATAATAATCAGGATCTTGTGTTTGTCGAATATGTTTTACATGATCAAACAAACCCTTAACCTTTATTGTTTCTTCCGTTGTTTTCTTTTTTGATTTCATTACTATGAATTCTAACCCTACGTTTTAATTCCTCAAGATCTTTTACCATCTTGATTCGTTCAGCCGAAAGAATCTCCAATATCTCTACCATATTGGTTTGCAAGTCATCAAACTTTTGTACAAGTTTGTATGTGATAACAATCGATGCAATAGAAAATGTGGTTGCCACCATTAGTAGCAACCACATAATAACATCGTTAGATGTTGTTTGGTTCATTACTTGGTAGCGGTCTTAGCGGAAGTAACAGACTTAGCAGAGGCGGTAGAAGTAGGGGTGTAACCAGCATTCAAGACTTCACGTAGAGCCTTAATCTGACGACCATCTAGATCAACACGGGTCTTACCAGAGCGAATGGTTAGACGAGCAGCCTTCTTAGCCTTTGGCATTGGGGTTGAGAGATATAGTTCAACACCAGTGGAGTTGTGGCCTACGAAGTTAGTCTTATTACGAGCGTTTGTACGAGTATACATATTATGTTTTTCTTTCTTTTTTATTTGTTTATTTTTTCGTTTCGTTAGTTCATCACCAACTTGAAATTATCTTACACCATCAGTTACATTCCGTCAACAACTTTGATTAATTATATTTTGAATATTTAGTCCAGTTTATGATAATTATTATTATATGAAAAATAAAAGAATTGGAATTTACTATATTAAATCTAAAATAAAAAATAAATATTACATCGGAAAAAGCGTGGATTTGAATCGTAGAAAGATAAGACATTATTCAGAACTTAGAACAAATTCACACTTTAATATTAAGTTACAAAGACATTATCTAAAATATGGAGAGTTAGATTTAGAATGGGGAATTTTAAAAGAGATATACGTAGATTCAAATAATAGAGAAAATATAAAAATAGAATTGGGTGAATTAGAGAAAAAATATATAACCGAGTACAATTCTTATCACAGTGGATTTAATTTTACAAAAGGAGGAGATGGATTAAAAGGATGTGGCAAAACTTTTTCATTGCAAAACAAAAGTACTAATGTAATCAAAAAATTTAATAGTTTTGCTGAAGCGGCTGATTTTATAGGATGTTCAAGCGTAAGTTCAGTTCATGCGCTTATTAGTAAAAAATGCAATTCATGTAAAGGATGGTATAGAGTAAATGACGTAAGAGAATCACATACCGGAAAATATAGTGTAAAGTTCACTTTGTATCATGATTTACACGGCACTTATACAGGAAATAATATATCAGAATTCAGAAGAAAATTTAACGTTAATTCTGATATTTCATCATTGATAAAAGGTAAATTGAAAAATTGTAGTGGTTGGAGAACTACACCTTAAATTCAGTCTGGAATTTTTCAATTGCAAAATCTTTAGCTTTAAATTCAAAGTCTATATCAACATCATTTTCAAACAATTCTTTGTGTAAAGTATAAACATAATCTGAATGCGATCTATCTGTTGCCCCTGTTTTGCCATTACTATAGTGAAATAATGGTTTATATTTACCCCAAGTTTCCATACACATTTTAATTGCTTCATTCGGAGACATTTGTTCCGGATTATTTAATCTAAAATGATGGGAGTCGTATGTAATTGGAATACCAGTTTTGGTGTAAATAAAGTCATAAAGCTGTTGTACATTCCAGCTATTAGGCTTGTCTTCGTTTTCCAAAACCAAACGAGATTTTACATTGATTGGTAAATTATTGTAGACGTTGATGAATCGATTTGCAATTTCTTGCAGGTCACCTTTGTAACAATTCATATGAATGTTTATAGGAGCATCATATGATTGTGGAAGACCAAACAAGTCCATCATGGTAGCATGGTTGGTTAGTTCAACAATAGATTTAGCCGATACACTTGGATTGCCACTAGCAGGTACCACAAATTGATCGGGATGTGTACTGCACCGAACATTGTACTTTTTGATAATATCAGATGCAATCTTGAATTCTTGTAGAATAAGATTGTAGTCAGGAAGTACATTGAGTGAAAGATTAGCTTCTGGAAGTGTAGCTAGTGGAAACAAATCGCTACTAATACGATAGTTCCAATTATTTTTACCGCAGAACTCAATAGTTTTACGTGTAACAATTACATTATTAAGTGTACGTTTAGATACAATTGATAACGCTTCTTTGCGTTCTAACGCAAGAAATCTAGTTTTGGTCATGGTGTTAGCTTTAACACCTTGTTCTTGAAGTTTGAGGGAGATACAACACAATGATTTTTTCATTGTATTCAATATAACACGATTTTATAAATTGTCAATCTTAAACAGATCCGGTAATACAACAATCTATACCACACACTGGACTGAAATAACCAGTAAAGGTCCAGTTTTTTTCATCGTTCTTACTGGTCTTTTGCCAAGTAGCATATTTGTTTACACCTTGTGATAGAATATATTCATATTGATTTGTTAAGTCAACGTATTCATCACTTAAACTAACAAAATCACTGCTATCATTTTTACGATAAAAGATTTTGTTCTTATACTTTGTTAATAACTCACCTTGTTCACCTGTGAAAATATCGGTGGGACTATTATCAATCTGAGCAGTACTTCTGGCGTTTTGCGCAAAATTAGCAATTTTCTGGATAAATCTTTGAAACCTATCTGAAAATGTATAATTTGAATTATCGTTGTTACTCGCCATATTTACTATAATAAATAGTAAATGACTATCTTCCCACCTCACTAAAATACGTATTTTTAGCAGTTTGATAATCCATACCAATCATTTGATTGTAATAAAGAATATCACCCTTCAATCTATTTTCAGCTTTCAAAGTCTGATATCTAGCAATTGCCTTTGCTTTCCACCACTCCAAAATAGCCTTTTCTGTATATAGTGGGTTGAATATTAACTTGCTTTCATCAATTTTACTACATAGAAAGTCTTTGGTATTCTTATATGGACAAGCATAATAAGTACCCCGTTCAAATCCATGTACATATGTGCTTTGTTTGATACCCAATTCTGAGAAAATCATACCAATAACCCTAGCTTTTGCTCCAGTTACAGGTCCACTTACACCCTCTCGTTGAGTCATAGCCTTTTGATATCTATCAGCCTTATTATCTTTAATCCAATCATGCCAAACTTTATAAATAGCATCATCTGGTTTAATAGACATCTTGCCAGCGCTTGTACCACACTTGTGCCACCATTTTAAACTATTGTACATACTATAACTGCCATAGAGGCTCGTTGTAGTGATTCCAACCAAAAGCTGGTTATATAGAGCCTGCCATGCGTTCCTGACCGTCTCTGCCGTGACTAAAGCAGCAATTAACTTACCACCTAGGAAATTATATCCAAAAGGTTGAGTACTCATGATACAACTACCAATAGCACTATGAGCCAATCGTTTGTTCTTTAACTTATCATCTGGAGTCCAACCAATATATTTATCTCGGTCAGTAATAGTAATAACATCACTGGACATACTAATGACTCCCAAATATCTTGGGTTGTCTAAATTACCATCTGTAATAAGAAACTTTACAAATCTACCCGGCGTTTGCGCAAACTCCATAGTATGAACAAAGGTTCTAAGCATCAACCAATCATTCTCTAGGATTTTATTGTTTACATGTACAACGGTTGGATTTAGTTCTTGGATCTCTTTGATAGTCAACGACTCATTGTTAATATCAGTTGGAGTCCAAATCTTGGCTTTGGCTTGAGAAGCTCTTGATGAATAGTTATTCAGATCTTGCACCTCAATCCATTTTTTATAGAAGGTTTGTTCTTCTACACTCATAGATTTTAGAAAGTCCAAATTCTCAATCAACTTTTGTTTATTAGCATTATAATCAAATGCTTCCACACCGAAAAATTCTTGTAGCGCGTCCATATTTATATATATCCTATCATGAAGTACAAAAAAATCAATTCCAAAGAAGATACATTCTACATATTCGAAATATCAAGTATCAAGTATGCCATTTATGATAGTGATATGGATGAACCAATTTATTATGGTAGCTGGAATATGGTTGAAGGTATCATAAAGAATATAAAGAAACACTCCAAGAAAGCAAATATTCTTTATTATGTAAAAGATAAAAGCGGACCCCTGTTAATGAGTCCGCTTTGGTCACATAAAGGTGAATGATTAAACAGATACCTTTTCTGTTGAAACATTCTCAACAACAACTGGTGTGGTTTCCATAACCTTGTTGTCAATCTTGATTACATTGATGTTTAGTCCATCCTTGATAATACAACCACGATTCTTTGCTTCGATAATATGTTGATCGGTAATCGGTGTACAAGCAAGTACTACACGGGGACGACCCTTACCATTATGCAAATAACCAACCTCACCAACTTGACCATTATCAATGGCCTTCTTGAGGCGAACTCGTAAAGTAATATTTACGAATTCAGGATTTGCGTTGTTTAGTTCTTCAATAGAAAACACGTTAGTTGGCCATGTTACTACTAGATTTGTCTTGTTCTTACGATCTGTCTTTTTCATTTTTTATCCTTGTTTTATTGTTATACTGCGATTTAATTAAAGTCTACCACGAATATATTATACGTCAACACTTTCTAACATCTTTTTATTAAGCGTAGAAACAATCTGATTTAGATTACCAAAGTTAATAAAATTACTATCCTTACCATACATAATTTTAAACAAAGCACCATATTCAGTTGACATTGGTGATCCCATATATTCAGTTACGAAATATGAAATTACCTTGTATCCTGACGCAATAATCTTCTGTACTTGTTTACGAGTGTGTTGTGCAGCACTAGCACCAGTATATGAAACATTTGATGTTGATGTAGCAATACTAAAACATGGCTCTCCGTCACTAATATTGATAAAGTAGTTTTCACTATTTACATCACACTTTGGCAGATGCTTCATAATAGCTTCATAACACAATCCTTCTGGAGTAGTACCACTAGTTAGAATATATGGAAATAGATTTCTGATCTTAGAAAACTTATCCTTACGAGAATCATAAGCCATAACTACATATGGGTTCTTACCATAAGTACTACGAATACTGATACTCACATTAATATTCTCAAGCATAGTAGCTGCCTTTGCAATACTGGTACACAACTTAATAGTATTATTCCACTTCTGTCCAGACATACTAGAACTAGCATCCAAACTAATATGGAAATTCATGCTCTTGTACTTATGTACAGCCGTAGTATAAAAAATATTTTCTACATCAGCACCGATTTCATGTAGAATACGTTTGTCAATCTTACCAGTCTGGCGACGACTAAACTTATCTACATTAATTTCATTACGAAACTGAATTCGCTTTGCGAGCTTAACTCCCATAACGATACCCATATTGATATGCTTTTGAAGCTCGGTATCAATTTGAGCTGCAGTATCATTCGTTGATTTAAGATGTTTAGAATAATATGAATTATACACAACCTTCTTCAGAGGAAACTCTGAAGAGTCAATCAACTCACGGGTTAGATTCTTCACAACAATGCACTCAACTGCGCCAGTGCCACCATAGTTACGAATATAATCTTGAGCAACGTCTGAGATTTCAACTTGACTCTTTTCAAGTACATCAAGCAAATTCTTTTCTTTCTTGGAAACCTTCTTCTTTACGATCTTACCATTCAAGAAATCCTTTTGCTTAGAAAAAGCCTTATCGATCTTATTTTGCTTGGTCTTGCTTACATTTGGATCCTGACCAACATTCTTATTTGGGTCTTGTTGACTGGTCACAGATGTAGAATTACCTCCAAAAATATCATCGGTAGTAGAAGCATTTGAATTTGATGATGAATCTGATGTGTCACCCATAGCAACTGGGGTTGACGAATCGTTATTATCATCATTGCTAGGAGTGCCGTTTGGATCAGGTATGCCTTCTCCATCACCACTCTGATCAGATTGAACTGGTTGCTTAACCGCAGATCCTTCTTTGATATTAGAAAATGCAATTTCTGCAATCTTAAAAGCAAGATTATAACGACTTCTTGCAGTGTCCAAACGTGCAATATTGCTCAAATCAAGTAGTTTAGCAATATCATACAATCCAGGCAAAGCATTTAGATCTGTATTAACATTGGTCAAATTAATAATACGATAAGAATATGACTCAGTTGTTGGTGTACGATACAACTTGCTCTTCAAACCATCATCAATAACCTTGCTGTTAAAGTACTTATCGTAAAGTGACTGATAATAACCACGATAGCCAGGAGCAGACTTATAGATACAATAATCAATAAATCTGTCTTCAATGTAGTTAAATGCCATTTTACAAAAGTCAGCAACCTCCTCTTTTGAGATATTCAAAGGTTCAGTTATATTGTAAATACTGCGAGGAACATTGCTGTATAGTTCCTTATATAGTTCCATATTGCTATAAACAATATGACTAGCTTCATGTAGTGCCAATCCAACAGCTACGTCGAAATTATTCTTTTCGTTTACATCACTGCCGATATAAACCACTTCACCATCTGTGCAACTCACATTACGATCATTAAACATTACTGGAATAGATTTACCAGTAAGAATAGTAACGTAATTTGAAATTGCACGACGAGCAGACGACAACCTAATAAGGTCAGCAGTAGCCTGGGTATCAGATGATGATACATCTACCATATCTGAATCATCGCTGAAATCCCAGTCGATGTCATAATCTTTAAGCCAAAAGTCACTGTAGTTACTCATATTAGGTTGTCGTCTGCTGTTATTGTTTATTTATTAGAAAGGAGGTTGATCAGCCTTTAGAGGGTCATTGAACAACGTTGCCTTTGCTTCGGTCTTTACATACTTCTGTACTAGCTGACGTAGATAGGTCCGTTCACTATCTACACCGCCGTCTTCACTAAAGTTAGGATATATCGTAGTCTCTGCGATTTCAAGCAAATTAAATCCGTCAACGATCAATTCTGCGATTTCCACAGTGCTACGAGTTGGAATAAAGTTGGTTAGTTTGCTGTCATCTTGCTTGACCTGCTTACGGGTGTGATCCGCAATTTCACAAATAGCCTTGAGAATCTCAAGCTGTGAATCATCCTTCAGTTCAAAACGACTCTTAAGTAGATTAAACTCAGTGTCCTTGTCAAGAGGAGTCATTTCAATCTTGACTGGAAAACGTGAAAGTAGAGCACGATCCATTACACGGGTAGCAGTATATTCGTTACCTACGTTAGCGGTAGCGATAAAGGTAACACCTTCAGCAACCTTAACAATTTCACAATCTTCCTTTTCATCCAAACGTAGATAACGCTGGAGATCATCTAGAACCGTCATTAGAATGTTTACACCATCGTGGTGACTACGAGAAATTTCGTCAAGAAGAATAATGGCATTTGGAGTACGAATAGCCTTAATAAAGGTTGACTCCTTAAATAGAGTACCAGTGTTCTTGTCGAAGTGAGTATTACCAATCAAAGCACTCCGAGCATCCTGCGTAGCACCAAGGTTGAAATAGAAAAACTTTTCTTCCTTGTTTAGGACGTTAGCAATGGTTTGTGCAGCAAACGTCTTGCCACATCCGGTAGGGCCAAGAAGTAGAATGTTCTTGCCACGAATAGCGGATCGTACCATGTACTTCCACTTAACATCATCCATAATCAATGAAGATGGACGAAGGTTGATACAAGTATTGAGATATGACTTGATATCAAAATTAGTTGCGGTTGTAAGATTAGCGGTGTTTTTCGAATTTTTCATATTGAATGTCTCTTAACTACAATCAGTCTACCACCACTTTTTTGAATGTCAACGGTCCAAAATAAAAAAATACCATGTGTTTTGTATACAATTTATATAATACTTATAGATATGAATAATGATGTTTTAATTATTGGACAAATGTACGCTGAAACTGATGAAGAGGTTCTCATGTATGAAAAGTGCGTACAAAGTTTGAAAAAAATGGGATGTAAGATCATGATTGCTGATAGTTCATCTTGTCCAACAAAGTTTGATTATATAAATCTCTGTGATTATTATTTATATGATAAAGAAAACAGATTGTTTGAAAAACATAAATTTACTGATGGTCTTATCAATCATTATGTTTTATCTGATAATATCAAATTGAATTATCCATGTATTAATCATCCAACTCATGAGTTAAATATTTTATACACAATAACCAAATCTTTTAATTTAGCAAAAACTCTTGGGTATAAATATGTACTTAGACTTGAGTGTGATGCTGTCTACACAGATGAACATATAGAGTTTTTAAAAAATAAAATACAAGAATGTATATCTTTAAATAAAAACGCAGTTCTGTCCACAATTGATGATTGTGAATATGTGTCTACATACATTTTATTTTGTGATATAAATTGGTTTTTTTCAAAAGTTGGAAATATAAGATCTGAATCTGATTGGTACAATTTTTTGCAAGATAAAAACCTATCTGATAGTCCATTAGAAGTAGTTCTTGGTAAAGTTTTAAAAACTAATACTGAGGATTACATAGTCATTGGTGATCAATTAGACGTTCAATATTTAAAAGCTTTGAAATATAAAGAAACAAAAAAGTTTTTAAACTCAAAACTATATATTGATTTTTTTAAATCATCAACCGGACAAATATTCTTTGCCGTAAATAATTGTCACCACGAAATATTCCCAGATAAATTATGTATCTACCAATATATGGAAACCCGTTCAATTGGTAATGAAATAAAAAACCCACTCAAAAGTACTGCGTGGGTTGTAGTTGAACAAGATATTATCTGTGTCGAAATTCAAATTGATAATCGAATCATAAAACTATCAAAAGAGGAAGTTTTCTCGACAAAAAATACCATTGAGTTTTATTAATGATGGTGGTGATGATAGTGATGTACTGGACGACCCCATGATCCATGTACAACTACCACTGGTTGTGGTTGTACATAAACAACAGGAGCAGGTTGATAATATACCACAGGAGTAGGTTGTACTACTACAGGCTGTGCATAAACCACTGGTTGAGGTTGTACATATACAACTTGTGTTGGAGGATTTACAATTCGATCAATAACGTGAATTACTGCAACTCCGGTCAATACTTTACCAACCGTAGCCCATTCTCTATCACCAGCAAATGTTTGAGTGGTTAGAGTTGCACCCAAAGCTGCGATAGTAATCAATTTTTTCATATGTATCCTTTTTTTAGATATACTTTAATAGTACATCAAAAGTATAAAGATGTCAATTATTTCTTTTTGGCTTTACCACCCTTGGTATATTTAATAACTAACTTCTGTAAATTCTTTGGAAGAGTTGGTGGTGTATAACTTGGCTTTGGACTCTTGTGTTGAACTTGAGTTTCAAACTTACCAACCGCACGCATTGGTTGATCTGGGTTATCTTTCTCATCGTTCATGTTCTTGGCCTTAATATTCTTGACAACCTTGTTGTTCTTTTCTGGATCAACTAGATTTTGTTCGTCAGCTGCTTTATCGGCCTTCTTACCACCTTGTTTATCTTTACTATTATCTACATTACGTTCGTAAGCGGCATCTACGTAGTTTAAATCTTTAGAGTTTAGTTTTTCTTTAACAAACTTCTTGAGTTCTTCGTAACGAAGATACAACTTCTTGGTTCTGTCTGAGGCATCTTTGAAGTATTGAACGTCAAAAATATCTTGGGTAATTGGTCTTAGGCTGAAATGATGTGGTTCACACTCACAGATGTTATAATTACCTGCATCATCACATACAATAGGCTTTTTGATGTCTTTTGATAGATTTTCCATCATTTCAGCCCAAGACTTTTGTACTTCCGTTAACTTTTCTTCGATGGTTTCACGGATTATTTTCTTTAAAGATTGTTTTAATTTATCGTTCATATAGCATGCCTATCTTATAAATATAGGATCAGTTAAATAAACGAATAAATTAATTACAACTTAAAGTCATCGAATGCACCCTCTGTAATGGTATTATCAATACCTTTTACATAACTACTCAATTCAGTTTCTTGAGGAGCTACTTGTAGTTTCTTACTATCATAGTAACTATCCAACCATCCAGCTAATGGATTGGTTTTGGTACTAGGATATAATTTCTTATATCCAATGTTTGATAGTCTGTTATTGGCCAACCACTCAATGTATTGTTTTAAACTTTCAGCGGTCAATCCAATCAAACTTCCTTTGCTAAATAGATAATCGGCCCAATCCTTTTCAGCATTAACTGCCATTTCATAAGCAGCATAAACCTTATCTTCGTTCTTTTTGACAATATCTTGGAATCCTTCATCAGGATTGTTGATCCAATTCTTCATGATGTTCTGAGTAATAGCTACGTGAAGATTTTCATCTCTACTGATAAACTTAATAATCTTACTATTACCCTCCATCTTTCCACGATATCCAAAGTAAAAACTACAAGCAAATGATACGTAGAAGATCAACCCTTCAGTAATCTGAGTTGCCAATACCGCATCAAACAATTGTTGTTTAACATCATCTGATGGAGTTAGTAGTTCATCATACTTCTTACTGATTGCAGTAGCTCTCTTAACAATTTCTTGGTCTTCCAAGACACTATCAAAGAACTTGGTAGCATCTGGATAAACATTGTTAAGAATGTATGTGTAACTATTACTATGAATAGTTTCAAAGAAACTCCATGCGTTCATGCAAATTTCCAATTCACTATTTGTTACATGTTTCATAAGTTCATGAATACTACGACTCAACATACTATCAGTCATAGTTTGAAACTTAAGGTTACTATCAAATACGAATCGTTCTTCTGGTGAAAGATTCTTGTAATCACTGATGTCTTTGACAAGAGAAACTTCCTGCGGTCTCCAGAAGAAATTTAATTGTTGATCATACAAATCATAGAATTTAGGATACTTGATCAAGTCATATCGTTGTAATGATAGATCTTCTCCAAAAAACATTGGATTTCTTAACTGGTCTATATTTTTCTTATTTAATACCGTTTTCATTTTATCCTCCTATTATAGAGCACAAGCTCCGCTTTCACAACTGGATTCTTGTACTACTGGTTGTTTTATTTCCGTCTTTTTTTCATCCATGGCGGTTTGTTTGTCGCCATCATCAGTATTAGCATAATACAAATTCTTCAATCCATACTTGTAGGCCAATAACATATCCTTAATTACTTCTTGAACAGGAACTTTATTCTTCTCATAACGGGATGGGATATAGTAAGTATTTGTACTAATACTCATATCTGTAAATTTTTGAATAGCAGCAGCTACCTTCAAATAACCTTCATTGCTTGGCATATCAAAAGCAAATGTATAATTTTCCTTGTACTTATCAATGCCAGGTACTACTACAGGCAAAATATTGCTCTTGCTACCCTTGAAGCTAATAGCACTACGTGGTGGTTCAATACCATTGGTACTGCTTTGAATTACTGAACTTGATTCTACAGGCATACACGCGGTGAGTGTACTATGACGCATTCCGTGTTTTCTAACTTCTTCACGTAAATCCTCCCAATCACAATGTAGAGGTTCAGTGATGAATTCATCAACGTCTCTCTTATAAGTATCAATTGGCAATACTCCTTGACTGAACTTAGTACGATCAAACTTTTCACACTTACCAAACTCTTTAGCCATTTCAACGCTAGCCTTGATTAGATAGTAACTAGTCTTTTCCATCCACTTGGCAACAAAGTTAGGAGCATCTTTATCCCAATACTTCAATCCTTCTTTAGCCAATAGAGCAGCCAAATTACTTACACCTACACCAAGACTACGACGTTTTTTAGCAAAGTTTTCTGCGGCTGGTACGAAATAATCTTGATGTTCAATCAAAGCATCCAACATTCTAACAATAATGTCACAGACACTTTCCATTTCTTCATCATCTTTGATTTCTAACCAATTCAATGCGGCCAAGATACAAACACCAATTTCACCATTCTTATCGTTTACATCAGTGATTGGAATCAATGGATGATTAACTTCAAGACATAGATTACTTGTATCTACTTGGTCTAACCAACTACCGTGTTCATTCGCATGATCCACGAACATTGTATAAATACGTCCAGTTTCAAGACGTTCTTTGGCAAGTAGTCCCATCAATTCACGAGCAGGTACCTTCTTCTTGAACTTAATGTTCTTGTTTTCTTCAGCCTTTTCATACTTTTCCTTGAATCCTTCCAAACCAAAGGTATTCCATAGTGAAGGACATTCATGATAACTGAATAGTGTTACATCTTGATTCTTCAAGAAACGTTCAAAGATTAGTTTATCCAAACCAATACAATAATCTAGTTTACGTACACGATTATCGTCCGTACCTTGATTGTTCTTTAGTACAAGAATATCTAGAATATCATAGTGGAACCAAGCAAAATTGACGGTGGCACTACCCCCTCTAATTCCGTTTTGGTGACAACTCTTTACGGTAGATTCAAATGCTTTAGCAAATGGAATTGGTCCAGTGTGCATTACTTCACCATTACGAATTGGAGCATTAGTAGCACGTAGTCTTGATAGATTCAATCCAATACCATAACGACTTGCAGTAGCAAATCCAACTGCACTATTGTTACTGAAGATACTACGTAGATCATCATCGACCGTGAATAGTGAACATGAAGCATAACTCTTCATTACCGTTCTTACTCCAGCCATAATTGGCGTAGGTAGATTAATCTTGTGTTTACTAAAATAGTTATATGCTTTCTTGACATAATCCAATCGACCTTCTTTATAGTCTTTGAAAAAAGTCATTGCGATCAACATATACGCAAACTGAGGAGTTTCGTAAATCTTCTTGGTAGCACGATTTTGTACTAGATATTTATCACACAATTGTTTGATACCAGCATACGTAAAGTTAAAATCACGATCATGCTTTAGATATTCATCTAGTTTATCAAACTCTTGTTTACTATACCAGTTCAGAATTTCTTCATCATAAACTAATGAGTCAATATTAGTTTTTACTAGATCATATAGTTTTGGTGGATTTTTACCTCCCCAAACTTCTTTACGAAGTTGATAATTCATCAATCGTGAAGCAACATATTGATAATTTGGCTTTTCTTCACTAATCAAATTAGCAGACGCTTCAATCAACATCTTGTGAATATCTTTTGAATTCATGCCATCAAAGAATGACAAGTGTGCATTCATTGCGACTTCTTCAAAACCAACACCTTTGATTTCATCTGTGGCCCATTGTAAAACCTTATTGATTTTATCTGCGTTAAACTTTTCTGTCTTGCCACTGCGCTTCTTAATAAAAATTTCTTTGTTCATAAAATATATTGGTAAAAGATAACTATCCTTCAATAGTCTCTTTGATCCATGTTGTGACTAACTTTTTTAAGTTTTTTTTGATACTTTTTTTATAGTCACAACTATGAATTATTCGTCTCCATCCTCAGAACTGCTATGAGCGTTCCACTTATTCTTCAATAATTTCTTGACTTGGTTCTCACCATTCATCATTTCATTTTGAAGTGCCAATCCTTCTCTTGAAGATTCGCTGAATATTTCAATCTGACCACATCCAGCGTTCATCTTACTTGGGAAGGTTAAACCATCTGGTCCGAATCGATTCTTAATGATATGGAATCGTGCAGTATTACTAACTTTATCGTTAACCTTACGGCTTAGTGACATAACGAAGTCAGCGGTCATAATCTTACGATATGAATCAGAAATGTTATTTGCCTGAATAATATCTTCATCCATAGCAGCACGATTACTTTGTGAAGCACTCCAAATAGGAACTTGCAATTCACCAGCTACACCACGTAGCTCTTCATAAATACCACCAGCTTCTTGATAGCTGTTACTATTACGATCACTATTAATTGGACGAAGAATATCTGCGTAATCAACAATAATCATATCCACCTTGGTACCCAACATGGCCAATCGTTCACAATGAGCTTTCAAGCTGTGAGCTGATACGGTCTTGATTGGAAAGTACTTGATGATTAATTTACCAGGCACTTGTGCAATCTTTTCACGAACTGTTGAGATGTTGTTACGAATATTTTGGAAATCAATTCCAGTGAAGCAAGCATCATATCGTAGACCAACATAGTTTTCATTCAACTCTAGAGTAAAGTGAACTACATTTTTACCTTGTTTCATAGCCTCGGCACCTAGTTTACATAGTACCCAGCTCTTACCACTACCAGCACAAGCTGTAATAATTCCAAGTTCGCCAGGTCCAAGACCACCATCCATCAAACCATCAATAACTTCCCACTTGGTATTGATAGAGCTACGAGCCATTACGGTCATACGTTTCTCAACGTCTTCGCCATAGTCATGACCAATATTACGTTCCATACCAGCTTTTAGTGCTTCATCAAACTTGGTCTTGATCTTTTCATACTGACCAATCTTCAAATAGTCAACGCTTTCCATGATGGCATTCTTTAGCTTCTGATTGATACAGAATTCAAGGAACTCTTCTTTGATGAACTTTAGATCGCCGTCATTCATCTTTTGATAAATTGACTTTAGATTATCTACGATACTCTTTTTAAGTACCTCGTTTGTAACTACTTCCAATTTGACCTTAAACACATTGAGTGTTGGTAGATCACGATATTCGTTGAAGTACTTAATACTTTCCTTGACAATCCATTGGTGAGCATCACTTTCAAAGAAGTCTGCTTCTACAATGTCACTAATACGTTCAATGAATGGTCTATCGGATACAAGACCTGAGATACACTTAACTTGAAACTCACTTCCAAACTTCTTCAAGTTGTCAATAATATGCTTTTCGCTCATGATATATTCTTTCTATGTTTTGTTAATACGACACCCTTAGTCTACACCGATGTGTGTAGAATCCAACTTATTTTATAAACTATCGATCTTACAATACGAAACTATTGAGTTTGCCCCAAGTTTCATTCAACCATACCATATAGTTTGGTAGGTTATTCCACATTTTATCCTCAGTGATAAGTCTGCTGAATGTCATCTTATCAATCTTAGGAACTTGTTTTTTAATTATCTCCTCAATTCTTAACTGCGTAAATGATTGAATGCTTGTAGCTTTTAATTGCATCAATTCATAATTACGTTCAATTAGGAGTTTGTTATCTAGTACACGTTCGTAAATTTTATACTTACCCTTGTAATTTTCAGAGTAATTATAGATCTCTTGCAATGTTACTTGTTTGTCATCAGCCAAAAATGGATATGCCTGAAGAACTCGCTTTATTCCAACGCCATCAATGCCAGGAATGTTATCACTAACGTCTCCCTCCAAGACTCTGTAGAAGATAAAGTTATTGCATGTAATACCATATTCATCTACAATTTCTTTGCACCCAAAGATTTTTTTCTTGACAGGACTCCAGATCTTTACTCTTTCGCTTGCCAATTGTAGAAAGTCTTTGTCTGTAGACATGATAGTTACGTTGCTGTCCTTGAACGTATCTTCAGCCAAATATGCAATTGTATCGTCAGCTTCAATATTATCAATAGCCATTACAGTTACTGGTAATACTTCAAGATAACTAACCAAACGCATCAATTCAATTTGAAGATTTTTTTGTTCAAGTTCAGATGAACTCAATTCTTCATATGTTCTGTTGAACTTGATTTTTGTCTTACGTCCCTTTTTGTAATCGGGATAAATCTTACGACGTTTTTGTGAACCACCTGATCCATCAAATACGACAATTACTCTAGTTGGATTAATTAATTTAATAGCATAACCAATACTCTTGAGGAAGCCAGCAATTCCTCCGGTATGCATTCCATCATCATTCATCGATGGCACAGCCATAAACGAACGAATGAAGGTGTTCACTACAATCCGTCAACCAAAAGGACATCACTATTAAGTGATTTTTTAAGTCCTCCGGTGACGGAATCGCTTTCTATATTTTGAAATAAAGAAAATAACTTCTTCATTTCTCTGTTGTCAAAGTTGCTCATTTAATAAATTTTTAATGTATATATTTTTGTCTTTACATTGTTCCCAATCGTGTTGCCATATAACTTTTATTATATACCCATTTGATTCAGCAATCAACATTTTATTTTTGTCTTTTTCCCATATTTTTGTAACGTCGTTGTTTGATTTAAAAAACCGAGGATCTCTGTGCCAATAAGTACCATTAAATTCTATTAACAAATTTTTTTCTTTTACAAACACATCATATGGTTTTCCATCAACAAAATACTCATCTTGAATTGAATAACCTTGTTCTTTTAACAATTTAATTACTTCTTGTTGACCTTTAGATTTAAAAATTGGTTTATGAATTCCACTTTTCCACTGATTTTTAGTAATTAACGATAATTTGTGTATTGTTTCAGTAGTATGTCTAAAATTAGATCGTTTGGTTTTCTTTGGTTTTCTTAATTTTAATTTATGTTCTTCTGTTAATGGCTTTCCAAGTTGAGATTCAGACATTTTTTGTTTAGTGTCTTCACTGGGTTTATACCAGTCTCTACTTTTTACTCGTTTTATTTTACTTTCCGCCGTTTGACACTTTGGTAAACAATGTTTAATCATTAAATCCCTACATCTAGATTTAGCGGACTGATTATTTTTATAATATTTTTTAATACCGGCCGACATTTTTTGTCTTCTTTCTAAGGAAATAAAATAACTATCTTTGTCTCTTTTTTGATGAGCAGCTTTAGACGTTCTGATAGCAGTTATTTTTTTCAAGCAAGTTTTACCATATTTATCATATAAATATTTTTTTATTTTTAATCCAGTTTTGCTACCAATTTTATTCAGTTTAAATAAAGAAGCAAATCCACATATCGATTCATCTTTTATAAAGATTTGATATAATCGTTCAGATTGATCTTCAAAAATAAGTTTTTCCGCGTTGTTATCCATACTAATAAGTAGTAGGCAACGCGGAAAAACATCCTATCAATGTGTTTTATTCTTCGCCAGCATCGCCTTCGTCTGTAGATACTTGTGCATCTTCAACGATTTGGCTGTTTGGATCTTTGTACTTCATGATACATGCATCACAAATCTTCAAGTAAATTTCTTCCTTTAGATTTGGATCTGATTGTAATGTTGAAATGAAATCCTTTGATTGGAATCTCCATTCAGTACCATCAGATTTTTGATACGTGTAATATGCACCACCTTGTTTTACAAGATTAGCATCCTTCATAACTTTAATCCAACTACTAAAGTCGGCAATTCCGCTGTCATAATAGATATCAAATGCAGCCTGACGTTGTGGTGGACCCATACGATTCTTAATCACAACGGCTTTACACTCGTTACCAATGACAACTTCACCCTTCTTTAGTTTGCCTGTATTGTTCAAACGAACACGAACACTGCAATGATAAGCTAGAGCCTTACCACCACTTACTACATACTTGTCACCAAACGCCATAGCATTTAGATTCTGACGTAGTTGGTTAGTGAAGATCAACAATACCTTTTGACGACCAATCATGTTGGTAATCTTACGCATTGCTTTGCTAATAATAATTGACTTACCAGTAGCATAACCATCCTTACCATGATCACTTTCTAGTTCTGCTTTTGTAGAAGCAGCTGCGACAGAATCAACAATGATTGTCAATAGCAAATCTGGATAATCCTTACGGATAAACGTAATTGCTTTTTCAATTCTGTCGAAGATATCTTCTACAGTCTCAGCTTGAGAATACATCAACTTGCTTTTAGCCAAGTCAACTCCCAAACTCTTCCAGAATTCTCTGGATTCAGAGTTTTCTGTGTCAATGAAGAGTGCTTTACCACCCTTTCGTTGAGTGTCTGCAACAATGTGCGCACAGACCAAACTTTTTCCAGTTCCTTCAAGGCCTGTTAATTCAACGATACGTCCCACTGGCAAACCGCCGTGAGGACGATTACTAATCGCTAAATCAAGCATTGATGAACCAGTGCTTACCCAATCACTAATTGTTGATGGATCTTCTTGTTCATCCAAGAAGAACGCAACTTTACCACCTTCTTTATTGGATTTGTTGAGTTCATCTGCCAATCTTTCTAGCAGATCATCTTTTTCTGTTGTTTTCTTTGCCATAACGTATATAACTAGAAAGCCGGTGGGGTATAAAAACTCCACCGGCTTATTTTTATTTTTTAGGAGTTAAACAAATCATCAAATGCCTTGTTAACATCATCACTTGATCCAGCCTTAGCTTTAACTGCGGTTGGAGATGCTGTTACAGCGGCCTTTGGTGCTGTTGCGGTCTTAGCTGCGGTTGGAAACGGAGCATCATCATCTGAGTCCGTTGCTGTAGCGGTTACAGCAGGATCAGCGGCGGTTTCGTCAGGATTCAACCACTTATCCATAACATCCTTGAGTTCTTCATAGGATAGTTCTGGGAATAGATCCATAATGTTAACTTGAGACTTGAGAGCATCAAGTAAACTTGAATTGGTTGGATCTACAGCAACACTTGTATTTGGTTTAACACGAATGTTGGTTTCTGGGAAACTCTTGCCTGATTCATCACCAGTCTTGAATTCCACAACAATGTCACGACCTGATGTGAGATCGGTAATATCACCGAAGTCAGGATCGCTGATGATGCTTAGAAGCTCTTGATAGACTTGCTTTCCAAATCCCCAGAACTTTACACCTTCTCCTTCTTCACCACGAACAATGACAGGAGCGAATGTACGCATCTTGGGTTCCATCTTCTTGCCCATCTTCCACTCTTCCTTATCGCCGGTCTTCTTCAAACGATTTGAAAACTCAACGATTGGATCTGGACGACCAAAACTATCTGGACTCAAATAACTCTTACCATTTAAGTTATAGTGAAACTTGAGTTCGATAAATGGATTCTCAGGGGAATACTTGTAAGGTACAATACGAACAACTTGCTTACCAGGCTTTGGCTTCCAAATTAGGTTGGATTTCTGGTTTGTGTTTGAAAGTGAGTTCAAACGGCTCTTTAGCTTACTAATGTCTAGTCCCATAATTATTTATTTATTAATTGTTTAATTGATAATTAGTTAATTCTTAATTCACTTAAATCAAGATGTAACCAACTTGAAATTACTCTACACTGAGTGCAGAACAATGTCAAGCGTCATGTAATATATATCAAATAGAAACTATATTAAATAATTTTAATGGAACGATTTTAACCCCGATTTCATTGGTTAAAATGATGCTGTCCTTGTACAAATCCCAACTCAATTGAAAGTTTTTATCGAACACACCATTGTTCTCATCAGCAATTAATTTATTCATCGCATTAAGAGTATACAGAGTGTTTGTTTGTTTTTTTCTATGCACACCAATTGTGCCAGTATACTTTAATTTGTTATTAAAGTCCTTGACAATATTGAAAGTCAAATATATTTCCCGAAGATTCTTTTCATTAGCAAAAACAAATATACGATTATCTATCAACGTGTACGTTTGTTGGACTCCTTGTATTGCAGATTGATATTTTTGACTATCTGTAAATGTACAGAGTAGTTGTTTTTGTTCGTTCATATTATGATAGTACATCCACAAACCCAGCAAAAGTTCCGCCTTCTTTTGCTACGAAATTAATCAATACTTTATTTGTCTTCTTATTGATTATTTTAATGCTAACCTTCCCCGGATCATTAACGATGTCAATATCGGAAAAATCTAAAGCTGGGTGTTTGTCGATTATTTGTGATTTACCGGCTTTAACTTGTTTTGGACCAACCAACGCCATTAAAAATTCAGTTTCTGTATCTTCGTATCCCATTAATCTTAATAAATTCTTAATGAACGTTTCTTTATTTTGAGGTGTTGATTTGTAAAAAGAGTTAAGTTTATTAGATACCTTTTCTGCTAAATATTGATTTAGTGGATATCTCGCTTCTTCACGATCTGCTCTTAAATCATTAATATAATCTTCATCTTCACCATCAGCCTTTGCGTGTTTAACAGCAAGATTTGTTTCCTTAGCAACCTTGTCGAGTTGTTTAAATTTTGGATCAGATGATAGTTCTTTTGTAAATTTATCAGCTTCGTTATCTCCACATAAATTTCTTACCAAACTGGTTTTGGTACTATTTGCCAAATTAACATTTTTTGTTTGATACATCTTAAGACTATATGCTTTCAAAATCTCTTCACCTGAGACTTTTTTCACTCTTAGTCTGATATCCGCCTTGAATTCAGCTCCTTGCAAGAAAGACTTATTATCAAGAAATATTTCTAATATATTTCCTTTATTTTTACCAACAGCGTTAATTATATAAGATGACATATCGTGACTTGCTAACGATATCACTGCTTTTACTTCTTCATATTTACTACCAGCCGCAACTCTTAGTTTTTTATCCCAATCATTAACTATGCTTTCTAGTTCTGGTATATAACGTTTACCTTCAGCGTCTAATTGCACAACTTTTATAACATAATTTTCATCAATATGTTCTGTTAAAACAACGTCGATTGGAGAGTCATTTTTTTCAATGACATACTTAACAGTTAAAGCTTCATTATAATTTCCACGAATTGCTTCAATCGCACCTTCTTTTTGCAGGTCTGTAGACGATTCTATTCCACTTTTTTCTTTTGCAATAGATGCTGGAATTATGATGTCAGTTTCTTGTCCTATTTGTAAATCTGACATACCATTGTCGATTAAACCGGATACAACGTTCTTAAAATAAGATTTAACTTTATTCCAAGATTTTTTCATGAAATCAAATATACTTGATATCAACGATTCATTTATTGATATAATCGACCCATGTTCCTCATCAAATACTTGTTCTCCGATTAACTGACCTTCAGTATTAAACCAAAGCATTCCCTTTCTATAGAAACCATACTTCATAGCTTCATCTACACTATAATTAACCAATGGGGTTTGTCCTTGCAATATTGCAATATTTGCAACGGCATCTTGTTGTTTTTCTTTCGGAGTTCTATTATCAACTCTATCATCGGCCTCTACACCTTTTTGAACTTCTTTATCTACTGATATAGTGTCAGGTTTTTCTTTTGGTTTTTCTTCAGTAGCACCAACTGATGATAAATCTCCCGGCGCAGAAAATATGTTTGCTTGAGCCTTCTTTGGATTTTCCGCAAAGTGTGTACCCTTATTTACAGCACGATCTCTGTACTCTTTGCTTGGAAATGTTACTAGTATACCATCTTTATTATAAGCCTGACGATCAGGAAATCTACCAGCTTCAAATAAATTAGCGGTCTTATCAACAATCTCATTGAGAGAGTAACCAGCCTTTTCCAAATACTCCTGCACAATAAAAACATGATCTGGGTTCTCTAATCTGAGAACACCATCTTTTATACGGGAATCACAACAAATATCATTTACAATAGATCTAAAGTTCATCCATTATAAATATAATTAAATTAAGCGTAATTTCAAATCGTTGTAATTATTTCCAGTATATACCTTAACTTTGAACTTTTTATTCTTAATTATGTCAATAACGTCTTGTATTGTGTGTTCATCAACCTCTGGACTTACATCAAATACAATAGAATCGTACACATATAATATCGGTATAATCTTCTTATCAGTTACATATTTTAATACATTACCCAGACTATTCAATCCATATTCGGTTTCTGTAGCCTGAATGATATATGCAAATAACTTGTTTTTATTGGGGTCACTGATGTGTTTTGATGTAATCTTCCGTTTATAAATCGGAGTAGTAACATATCCCTTCTTTTCAAACATTTCCCAATACTTGTTCTTTAATTCGTCGGTTTTTGCAAAAAACGGAATGTTTAGATATTGATCTTTAATCTGACCATACAAGTTAACCATCGTGAGTTTCTTAGATTTTGACATCAATTCCGAATCAACTTGGTCAACATTGTAATATTGTTTAGCCAGATGTTCATAAATGGTTTCTGCGTCTGGAACCTTGTAATCAATCAGATTAGCCACAATATAAGGATGAAATCCAGTAAAGTCTACCATCATCAGATATCCATCATCATATCTGGATATAAAACTCTTTCTACAACCATCCTCTTTGTTTAACGCAACATAATTAACACTATCAAAGTGATTACTAGGTCTACCTGTAGGATTGTATATGTTATACTCTGTATATACAAACTTGTTGTGTGTTTTTGCTTTGAAGTAGTTTTTGAAAATGGTTGTATCTAATTTCAACCCATTCTTTTCAACCTCATACAATGTATCTGAAATGATGTTATTGAAGAATTTAAAGCAATAAGAGTCTTTGTTTTCAACATTTAGACTTTCTACATGAATAAGTTCTTGATCAAAATCACGTTGATGATTTGCATATGGATATATCAGATTGAACTGATTAATATCTCCAGTTCGAATCTTAATAGCAAAATACGCATCTGATTCTTCTTTAACAAGAATTTCGTTATCTTTTAAGAAACTAAATAGATTTACATCAATCAAATTACAATCCCCAAGAAAATACTTGTATCTCTTCTTATTGTTTACATAAATCTCTCGGTCTGTCTTTTTTAGTAACTTTACAAAGTCATCATAATTACTATCAACATTTACATCTGGATGTGAAAAGTTAAAGTAATACTTTTCTTTGGTAATATAATCATAAACAAATGCAGCAATAACTTTATCACACGCAATATGCTTATTGGTGTTTTGAGTTATAAACTTTAGATATATTTGATTAGATAGATGCACACTACAACATTTACACAAATGTTCTAGAATGTCAATTAAAATCCACGCCAGAATTGTCTTGGATTATTTAATATAGTCGATATCTGAGGAAACACTTGAGCTGCTTGGTTTATTCTAAGAATATTGTAGTCTACAACGCCTGTTGATTCAAGCATTTTTCCTTTGTACACATTAAACTCAGTACCAGACACTTTCCAAGTTATCTTGGTCTTTTTGAAAAAACTAGAATCGGTCATGTTGTAGTCTCTAGCATTGGTTTCATTTATATTAGAATAGTTGATATTACCAACAAAATATCTAGTTATATAACCATATTCATAATCCGCTGGTTTGATGGTTGGAATATATGATGATGGAAGAAAGTAGTTGTATCCATCCAACCCAACAATATCTCTTGTTTTATCTGGTGTATCGTAAATCATATGTTTATGTACTCCAAGTCAGTTCCAGCAATGCATCTTAATAATGCTGTAATGTTTGTTTCCCACTTACCAGCTGCCAAATTGTGTTCAACTTCAAGTATTTGAAAAATGACGTTACCAGGCACATATGGTTTTGGCAAGTTACTGATTGCGAATACTTGTAGATTTCTAAACCCATACAATCCATCCAATGTCATTGAGATTTGAAAGTTATCAGCCACACCACTATATTTTGCAATATTACCCGATACGTCTCCATCGTCCAACATCCTTCTCAATTTGGCCTTCATATTTGGTGGCAAACACAAATACTTCCAATCATACTTTGGTTCTTTCAATTCTCCGCCTGATGTTAATATTTGTTTATCAGCTTCAGTGATATTCAAAAATCTCATACATAAAATTTCATTACGAGAAACATCACCATATACTTGTATGTTAGCTATATCGTTGTTTTCGTCTTTGAAATTAACATTTGTGCCTGGTATGTTTCCAGATTGTTGTGCTTTAACTAACTCCTCACCTTTTAATTTTCCAATCTGTTTTAGTTGATACACATCCAATCTATCTCTGAATTTAATAAATGGAGTATTTGAAACTTGAGTCATTACAATATCAAGTTCGGCTTTGGTACTGGCTTTGTTTATTTTATCTTCAAATGTTTCAGTTAAACTTGGTGAATTTGCACCGGCAAATAAAACGTTATTAGCCTGTTCATTGGTTAAACTAACATCAAAGTTTATAGACTTTACCACGTTATTGGTCTTAGCCAAATCAAACATGTATACCTTCTTTATTGTGTCGGCATTCATGGTATTTTTATCAATAATTGATAACTTTCCATTTGTACCATCAACAATATCAAACTTCCAAAAATCATCTACTGCATTATTTATTGTACTCAATATAGCAGTAACAAACTGCTTAAGTGT
>Ga0222712_10000136_pt1 | contig 101558 bp, 102 predicted proteins | sample C33_657DmetaG_FD_165043 | JGI IMG/M metagenome (GOLD analysis project Ga0222712, IMG submission 165043) | Estuarine water microbial communities from San Francisco Bay, California, United States - C33_657D | ecosystem: Environmental > Aquatic > Marine > Unclassified | place: USA: California... | reverse complement strand
TAACTCTTAATTACCGGGTTGTACCCTCACTCCATGAACTACTCCGCACTCCGTAAGACCCTTCAAGCTGGCTCTATCGTCTTTGGCTCATCTGCCATTCTCTTGGTATTTCTGCCCTCAATCTTTCTAGATCTCTTGGGTCTTGAATCCTCTGAAGCACTTGGCTGGTCAATGCGCATGATTGGCGTGACTGTCTTTGCTCTCGGTGGAAACATGTGGAACAACGCTTCTCAGAGCAGTAATGCACGGGTTGGAAATGTTGCCAAGATTATGTGCGTAAGCGCTGCAGGTTTGGGGGTTCTCACCTTGATGATTCCTGTGGAGCTAACCTGGTTTGCCTATGTATATGCAGCTATTGGCTTTGGGTTCTCGCTTTCATACCTGATAAATTTGGTAAGAAGGTAGCGGTCGAGCCTGTTGTAGATCTTTCTGGGAGCGAGATTAGCCAGCCAAGGGTAGGTAAATCCTCTAACCTCTAGGCATGAGCTTTAGGACGGCAACCTCAGTCATCGGTGTTTTGTTGGTGCTTGTCTATGTCGTTGGCTCTGGGCTTTGGGTTAACACAGGTGATAGTTGGTATGGCAATCTCAATAGGCCATCGTGGCAGCCACCTAGTTTTATCTTCGGGCTAATCTGGCCATATAACTTCGTAGTACTGGGTATTGCGGCGTATGCGGTTGGTCAACGTGCAAGTAAGCCAATTGCGCTGACATACATGCTCTTCTTTGCTCTCTCAGTGTTTACCGCTCTGTTGTGGGCGTATCAGTTCTACCGTCCACACAACTTCACCGTTGCAGCTATCGCGCTTACATCAACGGCGCTGCTAACGGTGCCCATGACAGTTATCTTGTTTACGCTCTCACTGCCTTTGGCGTTAGCTCTTGTGCCGTATCAGGTGTGGGTAGCGGTGGCTGCCTCTTTGAGTTGGGGTTATCGCGGGTTGAATTAGTACTTAAAGTTGTGGATTCCCTGTGGGTTTTTATTTAAGCGTAAAGATCTAGATATTCAACTTGCTGGGCTTATAGGCATGGCTTAACTTTTCATTTACCTTAATGAATCGGAGAGATTTATGCGTTCAAAGTTCATTGCAACATCCCTGGCCATAGCACTTATCAGTGCAACAAACGTTGGAAGCGCAGTTGCGGATACAGCAAAACCAGGTCAGAGCATGACCCATATGAAGACAGGTGCAGGATTACTCTCAACGCTTGAAGCAGCTGGTGTTGTTCTCTATGTTCAAGGCGGAGCAACCTCTGCAATCATGGGAGATTCAATCGCTTCGGCAAACGGTCAGATCGTCTTTCACATTCCAATTACCGGTACAAAGAGTGGTGTTGCACACGTTGGAAGCACTGTGGTCTTTTTCAACACCACAAACAACAAGCAGGTAGAGCTTAAAAACCCAGTCATTGATCTAGCCAAGGCAGAGATCACCGCTGTTATTCCACAGGTTTCAACAACTGCGATGACAGTGCTCAAAATCGCTAACGCAGCGGATTTAAAGGCTAAGGTGACAAAGGATCGTAAGGCTGGCGTACGCAGCACCAAGTACGAGGGGGCTTCTCTAACCCTTGCACCTGGTATCGCGGCAGCGCTGGTTACACTTCTTGGTCTGCCAGCTGGCGCGCTTCCTGAGGCGGCGGCTTTTGGCTCTGCAGATGTATCTTTGTACAGCAAGATCAAAAAGAAGTAAGTAAGAGTCGTTAAGGAGATGAGCATGGAGCCAATTTCACGTCGTGCGGTTTTTACTGCAGCGTGCGCAGTTGCGGCGGTTAGCCTTACAGGTATGCCTGTTGCATCAGCGAGCGCAGTCAAGAAGTTAGCTGATGGTCGTCTCTCTGTAAGTGTTAAGGATCTGCCTGCTTTGAAAGAGGTTGGCAGCTCTGTACGTGTTGGTACTTTGAAGGGTCAGGCCGTTGCTCTAGCGCGAACTGGCCCTTCAAAGTTCATCGCCTTTTCACTTCGCTGTCCCCACCAAGGAATCTTGGTACAAAAGAGTGAGACAGGATGGGTGTGTAACGCCCACGGATCAAGGTTTGAACCAGATGGGGATTTAGAGTTTGGTCCGGCAACTACCCGTCTGCCTAGAGTGCCTTCTCGGGTAAGTGCCGGTCGAGTAATTATTGGGTAGAGGTGCTTCCCTTTTTTCGCAATGCTTTCCATGCGCCGGTGCTGAGCAGTGCCCATGCAACTAATAGCGGTTGAAAGAGTAGGCGGATAAAGCGGGCGCGATCGCTATTTAATCCAAAGGCGTCTGTCCCGTTTATGTACTGCGAGATATTTCCCCAAAAGATTGCAACAAAGAAGAGCGCTGTGGCGGCGCCGATGATGGTGCGGTACTTCCAGAGTGCAATAAGTCCTATGCCAAGAAGAATTTCAACAACACCTGATGCCAGTACAACAAAGTCTGCGTACTCCTTTAAGAGGGTTGGGACCTGGGCTTGGAACTCGGTGCGGTTAGTCGATAGGTGTCCGATGCCTGCGTAGGCAAGGGCGGCTCCTAGGAGCATCTGCGGAATACGCGGGAGCAGCTTCATGTCTTTACTCTATTACTGTCACCGTAGGTCACTACCCTTGTGCTCATGGGATGGATAGCTAACTACAAAGCCAAGCGCGCACAGAGGGCTGCACTCGATGAGTTCAATCTGCAGTTAGCTGCGTGGCAGGAGGATGTGGATACCCTCGAAAAGATTATTACCGTCTTTACCGCTGCATCTAAGGGCGAGGACTCTGTTCCTAATACGTTGATGCAGGAAAAAGGCGAGCATACCTTGTGGAGTGCCACAGGAATCTTTCACGAGACAGGGCGTTCGCCTTCCCAGTATGTCGGTGGAAGTAGTGGAGTGAGCATTCCAGTTGGCGGCGGTATCCGCTTTCGTGTGGGTGCTATGAAGGGTCAGGTTGTTCCTGGCGCCGAACTACAGATGGATAAGGATCAAGGCGTTGTGATGCTTACTACTGAGCGGTTGATCTTTACTGGGCCGCTTAAGTCGCAGCAGTGGGACTTTGACAAGCTACTAATGGTTTCGACTACCCCAGATGAGTCTGATTACTTTCTAAATGTTTCAAACCGACAGAAAACATCTGGCGTGCGCTTTGATCCCGTGGTTGGCCGGGAGTTCAATCGATTCTTAGGTTCGGCAACGGTTGTTAATGAGCGAGGGTATGAGCTACTACTTGAGGAGCTAGCTAAGTTAAAAAAGGAAGCGCTCAGCGCAAAGCCGGTGATGGCTAAGAGCTTAATAGCTCCAGAGCGTGATTGATTATCTGATCACGGTAGGTGGTTACTAGCGAGATATGACCGTGGCCGGGAACAAAGTTCAAGGTTGCGCTAGGGATGTGTTTTACAAGCCACTCGCTGTGTGCCTTCGGAACCATGAAGTCGTCATCGCCTTGCCAAACCGATACCGGTTTAGTGATTGCAGCTAGGTCGATGCCAAAGCTCTGCACAAAAGCTAGATCGTCATCTATCCAACCGTAGAAGGTGTCGACTACAGCGTGGCGAAAGGTCTCGGCGGTTTCATTGGCTTCCTCGGCGGTAAGAGCTGCCTTATCAGCATCACCGATTAATCCACCTAGGGCTTGAATAATATCTGGCCCCGAAATTGTTTTATATGCGGTTGCATTCTTAATCATCCACTCAAGAAGTTCGCCCTCGCCTTTAAGCGCTATTCCAAACTCATCTTCATTTTCAGGACCCATGCCTGCTAAGAAATCTAAATCTGAGTTACCCCACTCGCCCACACCTGCCAAGGTAATTACACCTTTACAACGTGGTTCGCGGGTCATGTTGATTGAGTGTGGACCGCCACCTGACCAACCGATTGCAACAAACTCTTTTATGCCGAAGTGATCAAGGAGCGCCTGTTGATCTGCAAGATCATCTGCAACTGTGCGACCTGCGTGACGATCTGATTTACCGTAACCGGCACGACTGGCTGATATCGCTCGACAACCTGTTATTTGGCTAAGCCATGAGGACCAAGTTTTATAGGAGCCAGGAGTTCCATGAAGCAAGAGGATCGCTTTATCGCTCTCTACTCCGTTGTCCTCAAACTCTAAGTTGCGACCATCAGATAGCTTCAGATTCGACATTTAGGCAGATTACCAGAGGCTTACCTAAGTCGAGATTATTATTACAAAGGTTCCTAAGGCGATTAAAAGGGTAGCTACGAGTATGGAGAGTTCGCTACCTAAGCGCTGAGGCAATCCGCCGATTCCGCTTTCACGATCCTCCTTCATATCCTTTAAGACGTTTATAAAGTGCGCTGCCATTCCAAAGAGCGCTCCCCCGAGCCACATCCACACTGGAGGTGTTATGTCTTTGGAGAGTGCGATACAGGAAGGCAGGGCTGCGAATGCAATTGCGTATGGCAAGGGCGAAAGTGGCGAGAACTTAAAGTAGAAATTATAAGCAACCCCACATGCGATTCCGAGCATGTATATCAGGCCGCCTTTCAAACCAAGAGGCCCGAAGATGTTTGCAATGAAAGAGAAGGGAACCATGAAGCGAAGCCACTTTTGTAGGAACTCTTTGGTGATCAAACCAGAGATCAGTGGTTTATTGCTCCGTTGATGGCGCAGATCATCTTGATAGTCATAGAGGTCGTTGCTCCAACCGACAACTAGCTGACCGGTGAAAACACCAAAGGCGATAACAAATGCCGGACCCTCCCACCAGTAGTAGGTGGCAAAGGCGAAAGAGATCGCAGTGACAAGAAGTGTTGGGCCAAAGTGAGATGCCTTTAAAAGTCCCTGCAGCGATTTCTGTTGGTGCATATAAAACTTTAACACCTTGCTTAAGAATGGCCTGGTGCTTTTTTGTGGGTTAGGAAAGGTTAAATCTGGGCTAAAAAGACAGGTATGACAATCTCGTTGTATTGAAGGAAGCCTGGCTTAAAGGGTGGATCAAAGCGACAGATTCTTGTCTCATCTGAGAGGGCAAGGCCCTGCTGAACTGCCAAGGAGCGAAGTTCCATCGTTTTCCTCTCTGAGAGCTCCGTTGTTGCGCGTCCGCGAAAGGACATGGCCACACAGGTTTCTGCGCCAAGCTCTCTGAGTAAAACTTGAGGATCATTTGGATGTGGCAGATGACCGAACTTACTGCCAGATGGCATAACAAATGAGACGTACCAATCATTGGAGTCAGAGTACTTCGGCCGTTGCGCTGCAATAACCGGGGCGGTCATGGCAATTTTCTCTGCAGTTTTATTTCCCTTTGAGATATATCTAAAGAGGTGCCCAAATGCTTCACTCGTAGCGGTTGAGTACTGAGCAGAGATTTTTACCTCTGCAATTACGCAGGGTTGGTACTCACGAACCTCGAACTCGTCGTATGTACGGAGAACTCGAAACTCTTGTCTCTTGGTCATCTTTGCATACTACTTCACTAGCTTCCACAGGAATAAGCCAACGGTTCCACCCATCAGCCCACAAACACTTGTCACAAGTAAGTTTCCGTCAGGCTCTCTTTTAATAATGATCACGGCGATAGTGGCGCCGATTACGAATGCGATCCCGCTACTTCTTCTTACCTGGCGCACCAGATGGTTTCTTACTGCTTGAGGAGTTACCTGGTGAGGTCGTTGGTGGAACCTCAACCGGTTGAGTGACCGTCGATCCATCCGAGGTGAAGTCGAGGTAAGCCAAAAGGTTGAGCGAACCTGTTCCAATTTGAGTTAATATGTTTTGTGTAGCGCCAGTTTTGAGCGAAGAGGCAATCTGAGATGGCGAAAGCGTTGGATTTGAAGCGATGAAACGGGCGACGATTCCCGCAACCAATGGGGATGCCATAGAGGTTCCACTAATCGTGCTAGATGCGGTAGTTGAGCCGATCCACGAAGAGGTAATTCCGCTGCCCGGTGCAAAGATATCTAGACATGAACCAAAGTTTGAGTAGCTCGCCTTTTGATCCTGGTTATTAGTGGCGCCAACAGTTATCGCCTCTGCGACTCGAGATGGCGAGGATGTGCAAGCATCCGCCGCACTGTTGCCTGCCGCAACTACGACTGAGAGGCCACGGGCAATCAGATTTTTTACAGCGGTGTCCACTGTGCTACTTGCTCCGCCACCAAGGCTCATGTTTACAACAGCCGGCACACCAGCAGGTGCATTGGCTGCGATCCAGTCAAGTCCTGCGATCACAGATGAGTAGCTTCCACTTCCAGTGCAGTCGAGGACACGGACAGGAACAATGGTCGCAGCTTTAGCGACGCCGTACTCGCTTCCAGCGATGATTCCAGCAACGTGAGTGCCGTGACCGTTGCAATCTTCAACTCCACCCGCAATCGCTGAGTAACCGGCTGCAACTCGGCCACCAAAATCTGAATGTGTTGTGTTTATTCCTGTGTCGACCACGTAAGCGCTAACTCCGGCAGCATTTTTATCGTTATCGTTAAAGGAAGAGGAGAGCGGAAGTGTTCGCTGGTCGATTCGGTCTAACCCCCAACCAGGTGTAGTGTCGATTGCAGAAGTCATAACAACTGCATCCAATTCGAGGTACTTAACATTTGGATTCTTAGCTAACGCCGCAATCTTTGAGGCGGGGCCGTTAATTAGTGCGCCTTTAAAGACTGTAGAAAACTCACGAACAACTTTAGAGCCTGTCGCACTTACTGCATTGGCTCGCGCTGCAGCTGATGCACCTGGTGTAAAGATAACGATGTAGCTTGCGTTGGACTCGGTGCTAGCTTTTGATCCACCATTTGCTTTTCCGTTTGAGTTCCCATTTGAATTCCCGTTTGAATTTGATTGAGCGCCGCCACCGGAGTTCTTTGCGCCAGAGTTTGAAGGACCAGAGTTTGAGGAACCAGAGCTACTTGGGGATTGAGATGCACCTTGCGAGGTTGGAGCTCCCTTTCCATCCTTACCAGGAGTATTTGCAGGCTTACCAGCAGCTATTGCTAGGGAGGATCCCCCGGCGGTTAAGAGCAGAGCTGTGAGAAGGGCGGTTGTACGAAATCTTTGGGTTCTCATCATGTAACCATCTTAGCAATCTATCTTTAGAGTTTCTTGTGCAGAGCTTTAAGCCTTACTTGGTTCCAGAGTCACTATCTCAGCGTGGGTTAGCTGCTGTTCGGCCATGCCTTTCAGTATATGAACCTTTGCTTGGCCGTATACAACCCAACTCTCTTGGCCGCTGCGCTTAACAATTGCGGTTAGCTCATCTACACCGATGAGAATAGTTTCATCTGGAACATGCAAGAGAACCTTTGCTGCACTCTCTGGTATCCATTTAAAGAACTTATTGAAGTGCGGAATTACACGGATATTTGGGATAAGGCTTAACCCTGCAGAGGGTGCCTTCTTGAGAAATCTAAAGTTTGGTATCTGCGTACTGAGAACCATCGCACCTGCGCTGCAGCCGGCAAGGGATGCACCGCTTTGCCAGTTGCCGTAAATCGCCTTCCAGAGCGGTGTATCAATAAGTGTTTCAGCCAGGTAGTGCGGGTCACCCCCAGACATGTACATCAGCGCGCTGTTTTGAATCTGATCGATATAGATTGGGTTGTGCGCATCTTCCCGGGTATAAATAGGTAGGAATATTTGTTGTACACCTAATCGATCTGCCTGTTCTTTTCCTAGCTCACGCCAGAAGTTCAGGCGATCCTGTGATTCACGTCCGGCAGCTGTCGGGATTTGAACGTAGGTCGGTTGCTTACCGTTGCGCACACCATCATCGATGAGGGATTTTTCAAACTCTGCCATCGTGGGCAGATACTCACCCGATCCAACGAGTGCGAGTGAACCGTTCATAAAGGAACCCTACTTACTTACGTTTTTATATGCGCGCTCAAGCTCTGCAAGATTAATCTTCTTCATCTCAAGCATTGCTGCGGTTGCACGTTGTGCGCCTTGCGCGTCTGAGCCGCCGAGGTAGTTCATCATCTGTGGCGAAGTTACCTGCCAAGAGATGCCAAACTTATCTTTAAGCCAGCCACACTGGCCTTCGCTCCCACCATCCTTGGTAAGGATCTCCCAGTACTCATCGATCTCAGCTTGGTCTGCGCATGGGATTTGAAAGGAGACGGCCTCGCTGTGTGGGAACTGTGGACCACCATTTAACCCAATGAATGGTCGACCAAAGATAGTAAAGTTAACAACGACCTCTTCCCCTTGAGCGTTACCTGGAGTTTCAGTAGGTGCTATCCAGTTATCGGCTACAGAGCTATTTGGAAAGATACTTGAATAAAAGTTTGCAGCTTCGCGTGCACGACCATTGAACCAAAGGCAGGTAGTAAGTTCCATTCGGACAGCGTATTGCAACGCGAGTTATTTGCGCTTGAGTTTGCGCAAAGACTTCTTATCTGACCGGCGCTTAATGCGCTCAGCCTTCATCGATGGTGAATCAAAGGTCCAGCGTAGAATCGGAATCAAAATCAACAGCGCGAAGAAGCCGCCGAAGCCTTGAATGAAGAGAGAGTTATCGATTCCACCGAGCATTGTGGAAGTTTAGCCGAGAAGCTCCTTCATCAATGCTATCTCTGCTGTCTGAGATTTTGTAATATCCAACCCCAGCTTCCGTATTTGAGGGTCTTGACTGTCCTCGATCATTGTCACCATATGCAGTGCCCCTTCGTGGTGATTAATCATCCCCTGAAGAAAAAGTTTGTCGAATACACCTGCACTTGATGCGGCAAGGGCGCTCATCTCTTCCTCATCCAACATTCCACCCATGCCATGATCCATGGAATGACCCATATCGGGTCCCTCATTGGCCGCTCTTAGCCACGATTTCATCTGTGTGATCTCAAGTGACTGCGCATCTTTTATCTGCTTTGCAAGGGTTAAGACATCCTTGTCCTTTGATTTTGCTAGGGCTAGATCAGACATCTCGACAGCCTGTTGATGGTGAGGAATCATCATCTGTAAAAACATCACATCACTACCTGTCAGAGATGATCCACCGTGGTTGTGCATACCCATCGATGATTTCATCTCACCGTTTTTGTGACGACCTTGTGTGTTGACGGCCAAAACAGTGATGACCACCAATAAGAGCGCAATAATTGAGATGAAAATTCCAGATTTTTTATCAACTGTGATTTGCATGGCTGCTCCCTTATGTTGACGATACAGTAACGCCTTTACCTGTGAAATTCATGGGAAGGAAATGCAAAAGACCCACCAGATAAAGCCCGGTGGGTCCTTTGCGCTTCTAGGTTAGATCTAGCGAACGCGTATCTCCACCCGTCGGTTCTTTGCTTGGTTGACCTCATCTGGCGTTTTGATTGCAAGCTTTTTCTCACCGCTAGATGATTTATCTACGACTGCGTTGAGTACCTTGTTATCAAGAAACGTTTCGACTCTAACAGATCGTCGCGAACTCAATGCCTGATTGTAGTTCGAGGCGGCTTGAGTATCTGTGTGGCCTGAAAGACTTACATTTCGAAGTCCAAGAGCCCTTAAATCGTTACTTAGCTTATTTAAAGTAGCAATTGATTCTGGAGTCAGAACATCTTTGTCAGTATCGAAGTAAACAATTGCAAGGAGAGTTCCCTTGGCAAGTGCTTGACCTGATCCGGTTCCAATTGCCTTATTTCCGGTCTCCTTTATCGTCACAACCTCGAAGCTCTTCTTGACTCCATTTTCAGATGGAATGGAACAGGTTGAGTAAACGGTTGTGCAAACAAGCTTTTTATCGGCATAGATCTCATACGCCTGGGCTTCTGGATCCTCCTTCCAAGAAACGTTTACCGCCTCCTTTAACCCAACAACATTGATTTTTCCTGGTGTTGGTGGAAGTAGGCGTGGAAGATCGATTGCTTTCTTTTCAGGCTCAACCGGAGGTTTTGGACCTTCAACAGGAATCTCAATTATCTGTTTTTCGGTTGGTCCATTGTTTTCGTTCTTTGGAGTTATCTCAACTTCAACATTTCCTTTGAAACCAATTGGAACAGTTATCTTGAGCTTTCCTTCCTCATCTACCTCAGCTTTTCCAGGGCCGTTCCTTACCTCGGCCTCTTTAAGTGGAATCGGATTGTTATCGCCATCCTTTAATGGAACAACCGCTTGTGGTAGCGGATCAACCTTTGGCGAACTCTTTACTTCAGGTGACTTCGAAGTAGAAGGTGATGCTGAAGGCTTCGGTGATGGGCTTGGATCAACCTTTGGCGTTGACTCAGTTGATGGTGTCGCACCTGGTGATGGCGCAGCTGTTGGCTTTGGATCAGGTGTTGGAAACTTCTTTGCAGGAATCACAATAGTCTCCTTGATAGGCACTGCCTTCGGTGGTGATTTTGGTACATTTGGAGTGATAACCGGTGCAGCACTAATGGTTAAAGTTCCCGTATTTCTTGTTTGGACTACATAGTTAGTGCTACTTGAAGTTCCACTCGCTGGTGTAATTGTGTAGGTGCCCACGGTTTCACCGGAGGTACGTGTGTAGGTCACCCCTGAAACCGTGACGTTGTCGCCATTAATAACGCCCGCGGTGATCGTTACAGAGTTTGAAGGGTCGGCTGCCCCAACATTCTTGCTCTTGTCCTCTGCTTTGATGGTCAAAAGCGCAGGGGTAATCGTGAAGGTTTGATCTACATCGGTTGCCGGATCGTAGTTAGTCGCTCCCACGGAACCACCTGGCTGTGCTGCTCTAATCGTGCAATCGCCTGCAGCAAGAATTGAGATTGTTCCAACCGTTGATGAGTCGCTGCTTACAAGCGTACCTCCAGAGATTTCACAGATCGTGCGAGTCTGAGAGGTGAAGTTGATCTTTAACTTACTGGCAGATCCAGAGGCGTTTGGTGTTTTTGAGATAGCGCTTACATCAAAGTTAGCATCTCCATACTTTTTGGTAGGTGAGATAGAAAAGACAATAGCCTGAGTAGATGGTGCTGTAGATGAGGCGACAAAGTTCAGAATCTCGCCGTACATGGTGCCTTCAAGCACTGCATCACCTGCATCTGTTACACCGACAACTCGAAAGTAGTAAGTAGTTCCATCTGTAAGTCCCGTGATTGTGTCATATACAGAGGTAGTTGCAGAGGTTATTGAAGAGGTTGAAAGCGTCGTAGAGTTTCCTAAGTTTGTACTTGTACCCCATTCAAACTTCCATTTAATTGCTTTAGTTCCAGCCTTTATCGTTCCATTAATTCGAGCCTGAGTTCCAGTGTTATTGGTAGCAGCATTAGTTGTAACGCTGATAGTTGTAGCAACAGTGGAGAGATTTCCGGCGGAGAAACTTCCTAGCGCTGCCTTTACGGCGGCATCTTCATTGGCCTCTTGATCTTCTAAATCAGCCGCGATATCTGCATCTGAAACACCAGCATCGCGCTGAACTTGAATAAACTTTCCAGCCGTCATACGTGAGCAGTACTGAGCATTCGCACCACCGGGAAAGAAGGTGCTTCCTGCTGCCCAGTTGCTTCCGAGAATCCAGTTAAAGTCGAGTTGATTATCTCCACCATAGGCAGAGCCTGTGTTTGCATCGGGGATAATGTCTCCCCAGTTCTTAGCGTTTGATGGATAGGAAAAGTTTGGATCAAATACAGAACCTGTATGGTCACCGTGCCCGCGACTTTTGTTAATTGAGCTATTGCTGACTGTGATCATTCGATAAGGATTGGTAACGCTCTTCGTTCTGTGGCAGATCGTGATTTTTGCAGGGGCCGCATTCGCCGGTGATAGGAGCGAGCTCATGGGTAGGCCGCTTAGAAGCAGAAGTGTTGAAAGACCCCCAACAATCGAGATACGTAACTTTTTCTTCACCCTTATTTACCACCCATCGATTAGACCGAAGTCCTAGATTACCCCCAAAGGGTGATTTTTAGGGGTCAGGCTTTTACAATAAGTCGAATGATGTCCTGCGGCCGGGCCCCCACCTTGAGCTCATCGGTGACATTGGTTGGAAGGCCGTTTATCTGAGCGGCGGCAAGGTGGGCCAGCTGGGCCGAAATCTCAGTCATCCAATACATCGCACTCGGGCCGGCGCGATCAAGGATTCGTTGAGCTTGTGCGATGCGATCGTCGGAAAACTTCGCGCGATCATTTGCATTGTCATCTATTACTCCAAGTAAAAAATGTTTGATTGCGATGGCGATACCGGTTGAGTCGTTGTTGCTTTCCATTAGCACCTTGAGTTCGGCGTCTAAACCGCGAAGCCTGCGGGTGCGCTTCTTGCTGCGCCGAGAGTTAAGGAGCATGGTGATAATTACGGAGAGTAAGAGTATTTCTAACATATGCCCATTATGGTTACTGAAAGTGACAAAAAAGTAGCCCCCGGTGACTACGCCGAGGGCTACCTCTTGGCGTGCACCGCTGGTAGGATTCGAACCCACGACCTACTCTTCAGTCAAAAGAGCGCTCTATCCGCTGAGCTACAGCGGCACACGAGCGCAAAATAGATCGCCAAGCGAGTTACATACTCACTTGGCGTTTTCTATGTGGATAAGTTTTAGCTTTACTTACCGGTGTAGTGATGAGCGATAGATGCAAAGGCTTGATCCAAGATTGCAAAGCCTTCACGTAGCTCTGCCTCGCTCACGTTACACGGAGGGCAGACATGCATTCTGTTGAAGTTAGTAAAGGGCATTAGACCTAACTTCTTGCATGCAGCTACTAACTCGCCCATCGCAGGACTTGTGCCACCGTATGGGGCTAGTGGCTCGCGTGTAGCGCGATCCATTACTAGATCTAACGCCCAGAAAACACCGCGGCCCCGAACTTCGCCAATAACTTTGTGCTTTGCCATCAACTCCTGCAGAAGCGGTTTAATAACCTTTTCACCCATAGAGGCTGCGTTTTCAACCATCTTTTCTTGGCTCATGGCATCGATTGTTGCCACAGCAGCAGCCGTTGCAAGTGGGTGGCCACTGCATGTGAGGCCACCTGGGAAGACTCGATCGTCAAAGGTTGCAGCGATTTCATCGCTAATGATTACCCCGCCCATTGGCACGTAACCGCTATTTACACCTTTTGCAAAGACGATTAGATCAGGTTGTGCGCTCCAGTTTTGGAATGCAAACCACTTTCCTGTTCGGCCAAATCCGACCATGACCTCATCTGCTATCCACTTGATTCCATGCTTATCGCAGAGCGCACGAACACCCTCTAGATAGCCATCTGGTGGAACCAATACTCCAGCGGTTCCAACTACTGATTCAATCAAAATCGCTGCAATGGTGTTTGGTCCTTCAAAGTTGATAACGCTCTCTAAGTGCTCAAGTGCGCGCTTACACTCCTCAGCCTCATCCTTAGCCCAAAACTGAGTGCGGTATGCGTATGGACCGAAGAAGTGCACATGGCTTTGAGCGTGCTCATTTGGCCAACGACGTGGGTCGCCGGTAGAGGCGATAGCTGCTGCGGTATTGCCGTGATAGCTGCGATAAAAGGAGAGAATCTTGTTGCGGGCAGTGTGAAGTCGCGCCATACGTATTGCGTTTTCAACCGCATCTGCGCCACCTGCTGTGAAGAAGACCTTATGAAAGTGTCCGCCTGCGCGTTCTGTGATGCGCTTTGCAGCCTCACCACGAGCCTCGTTAGCGTGCTGTGGCGCTACCGTTGTGAGCAAACCAGCTTGATTTTGAATAGCCTTAACAACCTTAGGGTGTTGAAAGCCAATATTTGTAAAGACTAGTTGTCCTGAAAAATCCAAGTACTTGTTGCCGTCAAAATCCCAGAAGTAACTTCCTTCTCCGCCAGCCACTGGCAGCGGAGAGATCTGTGACTGCGCAGACCATGAGTGAAAAACATGTGCGCGATCTGTAGCAAATACTTCTTTTCCACGGGCTGGATCTGCAGGAGGCTGAGTCATGGCACCAATCTATCTTCTCTAAGTGAAAATTTAAAATTGAAAATGTATTAATCGTTGCAAGAGTAAGAAACCCCGGCACTTTTCGGTACCGGGGTTTCTTAACTTAATACGTTACTTCTTGTGAGGTGATTTTCCACCAGTAACTGCGAAGTAGGTAAGACCTGCTACCGCAACACCGATGAACCAACCATATGCAGCGAACTTGTCATATGAAGCTGGTCCCCAGATTGGAAGGAATGAAGAGAAGATTGAGCCGAATAGTGCAGCAGCAATCGCCTTGATGTTCCAACCGCTCTGATAGAAGTAAGGACCACTCTTGTCCTCTGTGTAAAGCGCATCTACATCTACCTTTGACTTCTGTAGTAGGTAGTAATCAACAAGGATGATTCCAAATAGTGGACCCATTGTTGAACCGATTGCGTTTACGAATGAAGGAGCGTTGTCCCATGGGTGGAATGGGTAGAGAACAAGCGCGATACCAGCTGCGATGTATCCACCCTTCTTGAAGTCGATCTTGCTTGGAGCAACGTTTGCGAAGTCGTATGCAGGTGATACGAAGTTAGCTACAACGTTGATACCAAGAGTTGCGACAGCAAATGTCAACATAGCAAGGAGCGCTAGGAAGACTGAGTCGAACTTAGCTGCAATTGCACCTGGCTCTAGAAGAACCTCGTTGTATACACGGTAAGCAGATGCTGTTGTAAGAGCAGCTACTACTGAGAATGCGATGAGGTTAACTGGAAGGCCGTAAAGGTTTCCCTTACGAAGTGACTCTTTGCTTGGGCTAAAGCGAGAGAAGTCGCAGAAGTTCAAGTAAAGGGCTGCAAAGTATGTAACCCAGGTAGCTGCCACAGCCATCATCGCTGCAAAGGAGCCCGGTGTTACCGCAAAACCGGTCTGGTTCTTTGCAAGCTCTGCAAGAGCTGCTGGATCCATGTCAACTGAGAATGAGATTGTTCCAGCCTTGATTGAAAGACCAACAGCTAGAAGAAGCATCATTACCCAAACAGCTGGACCAGCGAAGTCCATGAAGCGACGAACTGTGTCCATGCCCTTAGAGATAATGAGTAGCTGTGCTGCCCACACTACGAGGTAGCAAATAACCTCAAGTGGGGTGTGATCCAAGATTGGTGAGCTTTCGTGAAGTGACTTCATGCCGTCGTAACGGATCAAGAAGGCAACGATCGCACCAGCTGCAGCGCTTGTCTGAGCGCCGTACCAGAATGTCGCTACGATCGCACGAACGAGTGCGGGGATATTTGCGCCAAAGACGCCGAAGGAAGATCGCGCAAGAACTGGGTAGGGAACACCAGTCTTAACGCCCATATTACCTACAAGGGTCATTAGGTAGTAGATAACAATTGAACCTACTGCGATTGCAAATAAGAACTTAAGTCCACCACCTGCAACTAGAAATAGTGATGCTGCAAGGAAGTAGCCGTAGAGGCTGTGAACATCTGATGTCCATACGTTAAAGATTGAGAATGGACCCCAATTGCGTTCTTTTGCTGGTGCCAGGTCTTCGTTGTGCAGACGAGGCGATACTTGATATGCCATGTTGCTCCTATCCAGAGTTGGCGTCAGTCATGGATTCCCACGTGATGGAAGCCATTACCTTCGCGAAGATCTCCTCCTCAGGTTCTCTTCTGCGTAAAAAGGTAAACCTGTATGTGGCTTACATCAAGCATCTACGGGGGTTACTTGAGGGTAATTTTCATATGATTAGAATCGAATTGAGCGTGAAAAGTGTCTTTTTTCCGCAGTGTGGAAAGCGATTCGCGGAGAGTTGTACGCGGTGAGCCCATTAAAATGGGTAAATGCAAAAACATCTGAAAATCAAATTAGCCCTAACTCTCACCTCGCTTTCAATGGTCTTAAGTGGATGTGGTGGCTCAGATAGCGGCGCCAATACCTCCACTGTAAATCAGACAGAGCTGACTGAAAATACAGTGGAAGCTGTAACAGCAACTTTTAATACACCTTTAGATCTTGGTGATGGCATCTCAATCACCTTCAGTGAGAATGTGGCCTTTTCACCAACTGTTTTTGCCTCAAACTTTGAAAAGGGACAGACCGCAAACAAGATTGGAATCTCTCTAACAAATGGCACTAGCGCACCGCTGGATGTTTCCTCGATCGCTATTGCAATCAACTCAGCCGGCAATTCTTGTACGGATATTCTCGATGGAGATAATGGTGTTGCGGGTGCTCCAACAGAGCCGGTTGCAGCGGGTAAGAGCGTTGAACTTACTTACGGAATTGGTTGTAAGGAAAAGAAAGGTACGCCTTTAACATTTAGCGCTACCTATGCAGGCAAGGTTGTTTCGATTGAAGGAACACTTAAGTAAGAAAAGATTAACTACTTTCCTTCAGGAAAGTGACAGGCCAGCACCTGATTGGGAGCAATCTCAACAGGTGCTGGTGCTTTTGTACGGCATAGATCTTTGGCTTTCCAGCAGCGAGTATTAAAGACACATCCCTCTGGCGGATTCATTGGGCTTGGTAGATCTCCCTGTAAAACGATGCGCTCACGTGTGCGCTCAATCTTTGGATCTGGAACAGGCACTGCCGATAGCAACGCTTTCGTGTATGGATGACGTGGGTTATCAAAGAGGGTCGCGGTAGGTGCAATCTCCATTACCTTTCCAAGATACATAACCACTACGCGATCAGAGATGTGCTGCACCACAGATAGATCGTGTGCAACGAAAAGGTAGGAAAGACCTAACTCTTTCTGAAGATCATCTAGAAGGTTTACAACCTGCGCCTGGATGGAGACATCGAGGGCAGATACAGGTTCATCGGCAACGATGAGTTGTGGGCGAAGAGCTAAGGCTCGGGCTATACCGATGCGCTGGCGTTGGCCACCTGAGAACTCGTGCGGGAATCTATTGATGTGCTCTGGATTGAGACCAACGCGCTCTAGCAATAATTTTATCTCTGCTTCAACTCCCCCGGCTGGTTTGATTCCGTGGATATCAAAGGATGCTTCAATGATTGAGCCAACTGTATGGCGTGGATTAAGAGAGGAGTACGGGTCTTGAAAGATCATCTGCATGCGAGAGCGAAGTGGCTTCATCTCTTTGCGTGAGAAATTGGTAATGTCTTGGCCTTCAAAGATCATCTTGCCAGCGGTTGGCTCATAAAGTTTCATCACAGTGCGTCCAACGGTTGTCTTTCCGCATCCTGATTCACCGACAAGACCTACCGTCTCCCCTTTACCAACAGAGAATGTGACACCATCGACGGCTTTAACGACGCCCTTTTCGCGACGTATGCCTTTGTTGTTTATCTCAAAGTGCTTTGAAAGATCGTGGAGCTCAAGAATGTTTTCGCTCATCGATTACGCCCCCGTTCCGATCTCAAGAGAGTGCTGCACAACTTGGGCTGGCGTTAAGTGACAACGAGCAGAGTGACCATTAGTTCCAACGGTAAGTGCGGGAACAGATTCATTGCATATAGAGCCTTGGGTGAACCTCTTGTACTCACAACGTGCAGCAAAGGAGCATCCCTTTGGAAGTGCAATGAGTGAGGGAGGCTGTCCAGGGATTGCGTGAAGTCTGTGTGATCCAACCTTGTCTACGCGAGGAATAGAGTTGAGGAGACCTCTCGTATATGGATGTGCAGAGTTATAGAAGATGTCATCGACCTTACCTTCTTCAACGATTCGTCCACCATACATAACCGCAACTCGATCAGCCACCTCTGCAACGACACCAAGATCGTGGGTAATAAGAATGATTGCCATGTTCAACTCTTTTTGTAGCTTGCCAAGAAGTTGCAGAATCTGCGCCTGAACAGTTACATCGAGTGCGGTAGTTGGCTCATCAGCGATAAGGAGTGATGGGTTGTTCACAAGCGCCATTGCAATCATTACGCGCTGTCGCATTCCACCAGAGAATTGATGCGGAAACTCATTTACGCGCTTGTGCGCATCGGGAATTCCAACCAGGTTGAGCATCTCTGTAGCGCGAGCAATAGCATCCGTTTTCTTGCCATCGTTATGCAGTAGCCATGCCTCAGCGATTTGATCGCCGACGGTGTAAAAAGGGTGAAGGGCAGACATTGGATCCTGAAAGATCATCGCCATCTCTTTGCCGCGCAGCTTTCGAACGGATTCAGCCGGGGCGCTAATCACATCTATCGGTCCAGATTCAAGATTCAAGAAAGCTTGACCAGATATCACAGTCGAGTTTGGATTATGTAGCCCCATTACCGCCAAATTAGATACTGACTTACCCGAGCCTGACTCTCCGACTATCGCAAGGGTTTCTCCAAGCGCAACGTTAAAGGAGACATCATTGGATGCTTTTACTAAACCATCGTGAGTTGGGAAGCTGACTGAAAGGTTTTGAACCTCTAGGAAATTACTCATTTGGTACGGACCCTTGGATCGATATATGCGTAGGCGATATCAACAAGTAAGTTCATAATGACAACAAAACTGGATGCAATCAAGGTTGTCGCGACAATAATAGGTAAATCGAAGGTCTCAGTCACGGCTTTTATAGACAACTTTCCTAAGCCATTTAAACTGAAAATTGACTCGGTGATAACCGCTCCACCAAAGAGGGCTGCAAAATCCATGCCCGCCATTGTGACAATTGGAGCGATTGCTGCACGGAGTGTGTGCTTGCGAAGGATTACCTTTTCGCTTAAGCCCTTAGCACGAGCTGTCCGGATGTAATCCTCTTGAGAGATCTCAATAACGTTTGATCGGGTAAAGCGCGTATACGTCGCGGCATAGGCAAGTGCCAGAGTTGCACACGGGAAGAAAAAGGTCTGTAGCCAACCGACCGGGTCGGTAAATGGACTGTGCCAAATACCAATCTCTAGCGGATCGACGACGTTGAACTGAAGGACGATGAACAAAACAACCATAATTCCTGTAATAAAGGTTGGTAGTGAGGTTCCTACCAATACAAAGACTGTACTGGCTTTATCCTGCCATTTGCCTTTTTTGCGTGCGGCGAGAATTCCTAGTGATACACCAAGAGCCAGCCACATAAACAAGGCACCGAGAGCCAGGCTAAGTGTTACCGGGAATGTTTCCTTAATAACATCGGTCACGCATGCGTGACGGTTCCATGAGTATCCAAGAGCTGGGGCGGGGCAGCTAAATGTGGCATCACCTGTTCCATAAGATCTTCCCTGAAACAAACCTAAGATAAATCTCCACCACTGTTCAATCACCGGAACATCTAAACCAAGTTTTATTCGGTTGAGCTCAACGGTTGAGTCTGGGCAGCCTTTAACGCAGCCTAATCTTGCTGGATCTGAAGGAAGTAAATCGAATATGAAGTAGACGGTCAGGCTCACAAAGAGCATGAGGAGAAGCGTGTAGAAAAGACGCTTTCCAACATATCTAACCATCTGAATTACTCCTTTTAAACGCTACTTGTTCAGAGTTCTGGTGCGGATGGATCTCTCCACCCGCACCAGATTTCTAACTGAGTTTTTACTTCTTTACGTACATGTTTCCGAACGCAAGTGAACCAAGATCCCAGTAGAACACTCCGCCGACCTTCGAGCCCCAAACTTCTTGAGACTTATTAAAGACGGTGAAGATGTACCAGTACTGATCCATCGCATACTGTGAAGCTTGCTGCCACAACTTAGCCTGCTTGTTGCGGTCTAGCTCTACGAGCGCCTTATCAAGAATCTTCTTGAATGCTGGATACTCTTTTGTAGTTTTGTTGAATGTGTAGTTACAGCAACCTTCTCCAAGAAGCTCTGGGAGAACTGTTGATGCGTTTGGCCAGTCAGATGCCCAACCAGAACCTAAGAAGTCTGTTTCCTTCTTGTAGTTCTTGAGCTCGGTATTGTATGTACCTGATGGCTTATAGACAGTTTCGATTACGAATCCAGCCTTTTTAAGGGCCTCTTCCACGATCACTGCCATTGTCTTATTTCCTGAAGTATCTGCACGGTAGTACTTCAATCCCTTTTCAGGGTTTGTAGCACGATCGTAAGCCTCAGGACATGCAGTCTTAGCCTCTTCTAGAAGCTTCTTTGCATACGTTGGGTTTCCTTCGATCTTGTAATTTGGATCGTGGATATTTCCCTTTGTTTTGATGTAGTCGATACCCATAGATGGCTTAACAGGGTTATCTCCTGGTGTGCCGTAGAACTTAGTTCCACCGTTTGCCTTAATGATCTCCGCAGTTGGATATGCAAAGAAGACAGCCTTACGTACCTGCACGCAGTCAAGGTGACCAGGAGAGGTGTTAGCAGCAAGATATCCAGTAAATGGATCATCAGTATTGATTGAACGTGCCTTATCGACTGCGTTCTGGTTTGTAAAGAAGGTGATGTTGTTGTTCAACTGAAGACCATCAAGGTTTACACCATTCTTCTGAGTGTCCTTCATTGAGATTTCATCACGAACATCTTCAGATAGACCAAAACGAACTGTGATCTTGTCTGGATAAGGGGTACGGATTGGGTCAGATGACTTCTTCCACTTTGTATTGCGGCTTAGCTCCATAGTTCCGTTGATCTCATACTTATCAATCTTGTATGGACCTGAAGAAAGTGGCTTCATTCCGTAAGCCTCGCCTGTGTCAGCTGACTTCTTGATAGGGCCAGATGCTGGGTAGGTTGTGAAGTAGTTGAAGTCAGGCACTGAGCGCTTCAAGTTGTATGTGATTGTGCGGTTATCTGCTGAGCAGGTAACAGCCTTATCGTAAGCAGCCTGTCCGGTCTTTACATATGGACCCTTATAAGCAGATGATCCGTCATCCTCTTCTGGGATGTCTAACCATGAAACTGCGTAGTAAGGACCACCCTCAAAGAGCTCCTGAGCAAAGTTACGTGACATACCGTACTTAAGGTCCGCACAAGTGATGGCTGATCCATCTTCCCATGTAACACCTGGGCGAAGTGTGAACTTCCAGGTCTTAGCCTTGTTGCTTGGAACGCCTGTGTTGGTAGCTAGATCTGGAATCAAAGTTGTTCCAGCTTTTCCTGGTGCAGGCTTAAATGATGTGAGGTTACGGAAGATATGAGCAGAAGCCCAAACCATGTCGCGACCTGTGTACATGAGTGATGGGTCCATTGCAGCCCACTGCTCTTGATGTGAATAGTAATAAAGGGTTCCGCCCGTTGTTGGAGTAGCAGCGTTTGCTGGTGCTGCTGCGCCTACCAACGTAATTCCAGCGACCAAAGCGGTTGCTGAAATCGAAGCGAAGATTCCTTTAGTCATCTTATTAAATGACATCTCTTCCTCCTCCTAGTTTCTAAGCTGCGGCCGCAGCTTAGAGTTTTTTCTAGCTAGATTTCTCCAGCTAATCCCTCGCCTCTAAACAAGGGAAATCGATTTATTCAGATTTTGCATCCATCGCATCTCTGATGGCGTCACCTAAAAGGTTCAGCGCTAAGACAATAATGATGAGCATTGCACTTGGAATAAGTAGGTACATAACATCGGTTCGCCAGTACTTAATGGCATCAGAGAGTACTAATCCAAATGTAGATGCTGGCGGTTGAACACCCACACCCAAGAAGGAGAAAACTGCTTCTGCTGACAAATATCCAGGTAATGAAAGGGAGAGAAAAACGATAGCTGTCGGCCAAAGGTTTGGCAGCATCTCTTTAGTAATAATGCGCCAGTTTGAAGCTCCTTGTGTCTGAGCAGCCATGACAAAATCTCTTTCACGAAGACTCATCGCCTGAGATCTCACTAGCCGCGTAAATCCGGGCCACCCAAAAAGAACAAAGAATGTAACGAGCATGAGCAAACGTGCATTATTTCCTTGAGCAATCCCTGAATCTTCGATTCGTTGATAGAGAGGAATACTTAAGGCGATAATCATGAAGAAGGATGGGAAGGCAAAGACTAAATCTGAGAGGCGTCCGATAAATCCATCGACCTTGCCTCGGAAGTACCCTGCGGTGATTCCTAGAAGCATTCCAATTCCGATAGTAGAGATCGTTGTAATGATTGCAATGGTGAATGAGATGCGTGAGCCGTAGAGCAACATCGCAAAGACATCGCGTCCTGCACCGGGTTCGATGCCGAATGGGTGCTTCAAAGAGATGCCACCAAATGAACCGATTGGAAGTCCTTCATCACCCAACTGATCTGGATAGGTAAGTGTTGAACTCAAACCCCAGAGCTTTGTAATAAGAGGTGCAAAGTAAGCCAGGAACATAAAGAAGATGACAACCCAGGCGGAGATAACGCCGGAGCGGTTGCTTCGAAACTTAGCCCATGCGATCTGCTTTGGTGTGCGCTGAACAAGTGAAGAGGATTCTTCATCTACTTGCTCCACGGCAAAGCTCTGTGCCAAAGTTGAGACCCCTGTTTCCGCGAACCGATTGCATGAGCAAATCGTCGCTTACCCGCCGGTAAGGGACGAATCTAACCTACTTTCTTCAACTGCAGAAGTATGAGGTTTTCGGGTGGCAGCTTTTATATCTTTTTGTTATAATTGAGCCATGAACAAAGAACAGGTAAAAGAGACAATCCAGGCGTGGAGAAACATGTCTGATGAAGAAAAGTGGCAGCTCATCGCTGCTGCTGAAGTTACAGCTGCATAGCTGATCCCAACTCAGAGATGAGATGGGCCCCCACAATGTTGTGGGGCCTATTTTTTTGCCCGAAATCTGAAACGCAATAACTGCAATAAAGTGAGCACATGTCCAACTACGACGTCATAACAATCGGTCGAGTTGGCGTAGATATATACCCCCTTCAATACGGCGTTGGCCTTGAAGATGTTAAAACCTTTGAAAAGTTTCTCGGTGGCAGTGCAACCAATGTTGCTTGTGCAACCGCTAAGTATGGTTTAAAGAGCGCAGTAATTACGCGCACTGGCAATGATCCCTTTGGTAAGTACATCCATGAAGAGTTAAAGCGCCTCGGTGTATCTGATGAGTTTGTCTCAGGAGTTGAAGGTTTGCAGACACCAGTTGTTTTCTGTGAGGTCTTTCCGCCAGATAACTTTCCACTCTACTTCTACCGCAAGCCAAAAGCTCCTGATCTTGAGATCAAGACAGCCGAGTTAGATCTAAACGCAATCAGAAACGCCAAACTTTTCTGGGCAACAGTTACCGGATTATCGGAGGAGCCATCACGTGCGGCCCACTTTGCAGCACTTGAAACACGAGGTCGCAAAGAGTTCACAGTTCTCGATCTTGATTACCGCACAATGTTTTGGGACTCCCCCGCCCTTGCTACCGAACAGATTGCAAAGGCGCTGGAGTATGTCACCGTTGCTGTGGGCAATAAAGAGGAGTGCGAAGTCGCTGTCGGTGAAAGCGAGCCGATGCGCGCAGCTGATGCGTTACTCGATCGGGGCGTTGAGCTTGCAATTGTTAAGCAGGGGCCAAAGGGTGTTCTTGCAAAGACACGTACCGAAACAGTTGAAGTCCCACCTCACTTTGTAGATGTAGTAAACGGCCTAGGTGCAGGCGACTCTTTTGGTGGCGCACTCTGTCTAGGGCTTCTCGAAGGTTGGCCGCTTCGCAAAATCCTCGAGTTTGGAAATGTAGCTGGAGCGATAGTTGCATCACGCCTAGAATGCTCGACGGCGATGCCTACCCGCAAAGAGGTTGAGGCGGTACTGAATAAATGAAGCTTGTATCAAATGGTGCACGGTTAAAGAGAGCGAGAAAAGAATGAGCAACGTCGTCAATCACTGGATCGATAACAAAGAGGTCGCTAGTACATCTGGCCGAACAGGGGCTGTATACGATCCTGCACTGGGTAAAGAGACTAAACGCGTTGCACTCGCTAACAAGGCTGAAATAGATGCTGCCATCGCATCTGCAAAGAAGGCTTTCCCTGAATGGTCTGCAACATCGATTGCAAAACGCCAATCCATTATCTTCAACTTCCGCGAACTCCTGAACGCCAAAAAGGCAGAGCTTGCTGAAATCATTACCAGCGAGCATGGAAAGGTTCTCTCTGACGCTCTCGGTGAGATCACACGTGGCCAAGAGGTTGTTGAGTTTGCAACGGGAATTCCAAGCGCACTTCGCGGCTCATACTCTGAAAACGTTTCATCAGGTGTAGATATCTACAGCACACGCCAAGCTCTCGGTGTTGTTGGAATCATCTCTCCCTTCAACTTCCCAGCAATGGTTCCGATGTGGTTCTTCCCTATCGCAATCGCAGCAGGTAACACAGTTGTTCTTAAGCCATCTGAGAAGGATCCATCTGCATCTATCTGGCTTGCAAAGCTCTGGAAAGAGGCTGGACTTCCAGATGGTGTATTTAACGTTTTGCATGGAGATAAGGAGGCGGTAGATGGATTGCTGCAATCCCCTGATATTCAAGCAATCTCATTTGTAGGTTCGACTCCGATTGCGCGTTACATCTACGAAGAAAGTGCAAAGACAGGCAAGCGTGTTCAAGCACTCGGTGGTGCAAAGAACCACATGCTCGTGCTACCTGATGCTGATCTCGAACTCGTTGCAGATAGCGCGATCAATGCAGGCTTTGGCTCTGCAGGTGAGCGTTGCATGGCGATCTCAGTTGTTGTCGCTGTTGAACCGGTTGCAGATAAGTTGATTGAAAAGATTGTTACTCGAATGAAAACTCTTCGTACCGGTGATGGCCGCCGTGGGTGCGATATGGGCCCACTTGTCACAAAGGAGCACCGCGACAAGGTTGCCGGCTATATCGATATCGCAGTTGCAGATGGCGCAAAGGTGGTTGTCGATGGTCGCGATGTTAAGGCAGATGGCGATGATGCAGGCTTCTGGCTTGGACCAACCCTTATCGATGCGGTTCCAACAACATCAAAGGTTTACAAGGAGGAGATCTTCGGTCCCGTCCTATCTATTGTGCGCGTGAAGTCATTTGATGAGGGTGTGGCGTTAATCAACGCTGGTGCTTACGGAAATGGAACCGCGATCTTTACCAACGATGGTGGCGCAGCTCGTCGCTTCCAGAACGAGATCGAGGTCGGAATGATTGGAATCAACGTTCCAATTCCAGTACCGGTTGCTTACTACTCATTTGGTGGATGGAAAAACTCACTATTTGGTGACACCAAGGCGCACGGTGATGAAGGCGTTCACTTCTTCACACGTGGCAAGGCGATTACTAGCCGCTGGTTAGATCCAAGCCACGGTGGAATCAATCTCGGCTTCCCACAGAACTAAGCCATTACCGAATCGAAGATGTGACCTGCGATGAAATGGTTTTATAAGAGCGGTGAGCTAAAGAGCGGGCAGTGGGATGTGCTTTCAACATCCCTTGCCCATACCGGTCTTCGCGTTGGAACCGTTTCATCTGCAAACCCTCTACACATTGAGGCCGACAACCGTGAGCGCGCACTCTTTGTTCTATCCGGTGGTGACATCAACGTTACTTACGGTGATCAAAGCGTTGAACTTCGTGGTCGGAACTCTGTTTTTGATGGTCCAACAGATCACCTTTATGTTCCAGTAAATACTGCAATTAGCATCTCTGGTGATGCTCGCGTTGCGGTTGGCGAGGCACCTGCTAATGTGGCAAAGGCTGCATCCCTTATGAAACGTGAAGATGTTCCGGTATTAATCCGTGGTGCCGGGCGCGAAACTCGGCAGATACATAACTTTGGAATGCCAGATACTCTCGATGCAGATCGCATAATCGTTGTCGAGGTAATCGTTCCTGCAGGTAACTGGTCTGGAGCTCCTGCGCACAAGCATGATGTTTACAAACCAGGTAAAGAGTCCAATCTTGAAGAGATCTACTACTTTGAGTCTGCGGTATCTCGCGGTGAAAAGGTAAATAGCGAAGTTGATCCTGTTGGTTACTTCCGCGGATACGCCTCAGATAACCGTCCCTTTGATGTCACCGCTGAGGTGCGCACCGGGGATGTTGTACTAGTCCCCCACGGTTGGCACGGTCCTGTTGCAGCAGGCCCTGGTTACGACCTCTACTTCTTTAATATTATGGCTGGACCTGATCCTGTGCGCGAATGGAACGTTACCGACGATCCACACCATGCATGGATTCGCGAGAGCTGGAAGAGCCAAGAAGCTGATGCACGTCTGCCCTACGGAAGAGAGTAAAGAAGATGACAACTAAGCCAATGAGTGTGAGCCAAGCCGTTGTTGAGTTTCTTGCGCATCAGTACACAGTCGATGGCGACTCCCGTGAGCGCACTATCCAGGGAGTCTTTGGAATCTTCGGTCACGGAAACGTCGCAGGTGTTGGACAAGCGCTCAAGCAGCTCTCCGTTGAACAACCATCTCTTATGCCTTACTACCAAGCGCGCAATGAACAAGCGATGGTGCATGAGTCCTCAGCCTTTGCTCGTATGAAACGACGTCGCGCAACATTTGCATGCACAGCATCAGTTGGTCCGGGGGCTACAAACATGCTCACCGGTGCAGCGGTTGCAACAACCAACCGACTTCCAGTTCTACTTCTTCCATCAGATACCTTTGCAAACCGCGCACCAGATCCTGTCTTGCAGCAGTTAGAGCAGCCACATGATGCAACCCTTACAGTCAACGACGCCTTCAAGCCACTTTCGAAGTTCTTTGATCGCGTAACCCGCCCAGAGCAGATCTTCTCCGCGATGTTGCAGGCTATGCGTGTGCTTACCGACCCAGTTGAAACCGGGGCTGTCACAATCTGTCTTCCTGAGGATGTTCAAGCAGAGATCATCGATGTTCCACTTGAGTTCTTAGCTGATCGCGAATGGCATATCCGTCGCCCGCGCCCAGATGCCTACGTCTCACATAACGCTTCTCTTTCAATTATTAAGGCAAAGCGACCTTTCATCATCGCAGGTGGCGGAGTTATCTACTCCGATGCCCATGCTGAGCTAAAGCGCTTAGTTGAGGTAACGGGTATTCCTGTTGGAACAACTCAAGCTGGCGTTGGTGCGCTTAACTGGGATCACCCACAGCTTTTAGGCTCTGTTGGAACAACGGGAACAACTGCAGCTAATCGTTTAGCAAAAGAGGCAGATGTCGTCATCGGCATCGGTACCCGCTACAGCGACTTTACAACCGCATCTCGAACAGCTTTCCAGAACCCCGATGTTAAGTTCATCAATATAAATATCGCATCCTTTGATGCTTACAAGCACGGTAGCTCAATTCCAATCATCGCCGATGCGCGTGAGGCTCTCAAAGAGCTCAACGCTGAACTTGGTGGCTACCGGGTAGAGCCAACCTATGCTGCACTCATTCGCAATGAGAAGAAGTCATGGGATGAGACAGTTGATGCAGCATTTGTAGATAAAAAACTTTCAAAGCCAAGCCAGACTGAGATTATTGGCGCAGTTCAAAGCCAGAGCGATCCTCGCGATGTTCTTATCTGTGCTGCAGGCTCACTTCCAGGTGATCTACATAAGTTATGGCGTGTTCGTGATCCACTTGGATATCACGTTGAGTACGCCTTCTCCTGCATGGGTTATGAGATTGCAGCTGGTTTAGGTGTTGCTCGCGCAGACTCAACCCGCACACCAATCGTCATGGTCGGAGATGGCTCGTACCTGATGATGCACACTGAAATGGTCTCCGCCGTTGCTGAGGGTTTGAAGTTTGTTGTGGTTCTTATCCAAAACCACGGCTTTGCATCTATCGGTCACCTTTCAGAGACTGTTGGTTCACAACGCTTTGGAACTAAGTACCGCTTCCGCGATGACGCAGCAAACAACTTCGAGCAAGGCGATCCACTTCCCGTAGATCTAGCTACCAACGCCGAGAGCCTTGGTATGAACGTCATCCGCATTGAGGAATCACCGAATGCGATTGCAGATTTGATGGCTGCGGTGAAGGCTGCAAAGGCTCATCCAAAGGCAACCTTGATTCATATCAACAGCGATCCACTTATCTACTCACCAAGCGGTGAAAGCTGGTGGGATGTTCCAATCCCTGCGGTCTCAACATTGGAGTCAACTCAGAAGGCTTACGATTCTTATAAAGAGGCGGTTAAGGCACAGAAGCCACTACTTGGCAAGGGATCGATCGAGCGCAGTTAAATATAGTTAACTGTAACTATCGGCTTTGAGATTGATAACGAGTACTGATCACTCTTTGCATCTGCAACTCTAAAGAAGCAGATCGTTTTGGTTCCGTACTTTTTCTGCTCTGCCCCTGGATCTGGAAAGAAGTAAGCAAAGGTTAAGGTTGCCGGCACATCTGCCCCATTGATCTTGCTTCGGGCAGCTTTTGAGCAGGCAGTGGACGCCTCTTTTTGTGCTGCATCGCTAGATAAGTTCTTTGCCTTCAACTTTGTAATCGAATAAACCTCATAATGGTGTGGGCTCTTACAACTGGTGGCATACAAGGTTTTGTAGTTTGTGGTGCTCCACTTATGTGACTTTGTAGGTGATTTATCCGCTGCGTAACAGCCAATCTTGGCATCTAAGTAGAAGGTGCCTGCGGTTGCAGCATTGGATGCGGGAGCAAGAAGAGAGAAAACAAGGGTTGCAGTAAGGAGAGTTTTCTTCACACTTTAATCTTAGCGAATGCGCTCTCTCATCAATCGATGAGAGAGCACATTCAACTATCTGTAGCCCCGAAGGGATTCGAACCCTCGTAGCTGACTTGAGAAGCCAGAGTCCTAGGCCGCTAGACGACGGGGCCCTAGTGTTGTTTGCCAATATTGATCGCCTCTCGGCTTTCAATATGTTGTTTCCAATATGTACAGCTATTAAGTTGTATTTCGCTGGGGTACCAGGACTCGAACCTAGACTTACTGAACCAGAATCAGCAGGGCTGCCAATTACCCCATACCCCAAAAGGCAAGGGGTTAAGAATACAGCAGAATCTAGAGTGCTAAGGCCGCGGTAATTCTTGCGAGAGAGGCCTCTTTGCCCAGCAACTCCATAGATTCAAAGAGCGGTGGAGAGATTGTGCTTCCCGTTGTTGCAATGCGAACAGCACCGAATGCAATACGTGGTTTGAGCCCCATCTCTTCAATCAGTGATGATCGAAGAGCGGCTTCAATAGATTCATGGCTCCAGGTTGTGATTGGTTCTAGCTCTTTGAGAGAGCGTTTGAGAACCTCCTTCGAAGCCTCATCGGTAATCTTTGAGACCGATGCATCCTCAACCTTAAACTCTTTAACAAAGAGGAACTTCAACATTGCAGGTACTTCGTTGAGTTTAACGATGCGCTCTTGAATGAGCGGAAGTGCAAGCCTAACGAGTGCTATCTCAGAGTCGGTTCCGGTAATCACATTCTCAGCCTTCAAAAACGGCAGTGACCAGTTGAGGAACTCATCGAGTGGGAGCGCACGGATTTTGTCACCGTTGATCGCCTCAAGCTTCTTCATATCAAAGCGCGCAGGTGATGAGTGAACCTTTTCAACTGTAAAGAGCTCGCACAGTTCGGCCATTGTTATGTTTTCACGGTCATCACCAGGTGACCAACCGAGCAAAGCTAGATAATTACAGATCGCCTCAGGAAGGTACCCCTGCTCGCGATACCAGGCGATTGATACCTCACCGTTTCGCTTGGAAAGCTTTGCGTTGTCCTGACCCATTACAAAGGGAAGGTGGGCAAAGACTGGGTAATCTGCAGGTGCAACGCCCATCGCTTGATAGACGCGGATCTGACGTGGTGTTGATGAGAGTAAGTCCTCACCACGCAGGACGTGGGTTACCTTCATCATGACATCATCGACGGCTACTGCAAGTGTGTAGAGCGGTGAACCATCTCCGCGAACAAGTACAAAGTCAGGTACAAACTTGTGATCGAAGGTAACTTCTCCGCGAATTTCATCCTTAAAGGTTGTTGTTCCATCCGGCATACGCATACGTACAACGGCTTCACGGCCCTGTGCCTTAAAACCTGCGATCTGTTCGGCGCTTAAGTCGCGACAGTGTCCGTTGTAACCAGGTGCAACATTTGCTTTGCGCTGTTGTTCGCGAACCACCTCTAACTCATCGGGTGAGCAGTAGCAGTGGTAAGCATCCTTTTGCTCTAAGAACTTTGCAGCCCAGTGTGCGTAGATATCTAATCTCTGTGACTGCAGGTAAGGGCCGTTATCTCCACCAACCTCAGGACCTTCATCCCAATTGAGTCCAAGCCACTTTAAGGTATCGATCGCCGCGTTGATGTACTCATCTGTTACCCGAGTTGTATCTGTATCCTCGATACGAAAGAGAAATGTTCCACCGGTATGACGAGCGTAAGCCCAGTCAAAGAGTGCGGTACGAATATTTCCTACGTGTAAGTCCCCTGTAGGAGATGGAGCAAAGCGAACCTTTACCTTTTTAGTACTCATGGTTTTGCGCTCACCTTGTTAGTTAACTCTCCGATACCTTCAACGCCCACTGTAACGGTGCCACGCTCTGACATCGGCCCTATCCCTGCTGGTGTTCCGGTAATGATGATATCCCCCGGCAACAACGTCATCGCCTGAGAGATAAATACGACGATATCTTCAACGCTAAAGATCATGTCACTTAGAGTTCCATTTTGACGGGCCTCTTCGTTGACCTTGGAGTAAATCCTCTGGGTTCCAGGGATGAAATCTGTTTCAATCCATGGACCTATCGGACAGAAGGTGTCAAAACTCTTTGCACGGGTCCACTGACCATCACTCTTTTGAATCTCGCGACAGGTAACATCGTTTGCAACTGTGTAACCGAAGATCACATCCTTAACGCGCTCTTTGGGAACATCCTTACACAGTCGTCCAATAACAATTGCTAGCTCTGCTTCATAATCAATCGTGGGCGCGATTGCTGGCCAGACAATTGTGTCCCCTGGTCCAATAACCGTTGTATTGGGCTTAATAAAGATAATCGGTTCAGCAGGAACCTGCCCGCCCATCTCCTTTGCATGCTCTGCGTAGTTCTTTCCAACGCACACAACCTTGCTACGTGGAATTACTGGTGCAAGTAGACGTACAGAAGAAAGTTCAACCTTTGCGCCGGTCTTTGTAACCCCGTGATAGATGGGATCACCTGAGATAACTGTGATCTGATTGTCATCTTCAAGTACACCAAAGAGAGGGTCTGTACCTAACCCTGAGTCTGGACCTGGTGAAAAGCGAACGATGCGCATTGGGCAATCTTACTTGCTAGAGAACGCTGGCCTCGCCGCTGTTATCGAGGTAGAAAACCGCAGCCGATGGTGAGTTTTCACGGACTGCACCAACCTTGGCTGGTTTCTCTCCAACTACTACAACCGCCTCAATGCCTGAGATTTGTGAAGCCATCGCGACTGTGAAAACCGCATCGAGTGCATCGAGTGAAAGTGATGGCGATGCAATATTGATCGCAACGTATGTGCGTCCAGTTGTATCGCGAAGAGCAGCTGCTTGCTTTGCACCGGTACGCGCAAGGGTTGAGGTAGCAAGTGTTGCCAATTTTGTATCCTCTGGACTCTCAAAACTACTCACGGTTTTGCACCTCCTCATCCTTGATACGTTCAATCATGACGCTACTAATTCTGCGGCGGCGCCCGATTGGTCTCTCTGAGGTTATCTTCCAACCTTTAAGGGAGATTGTACTTCCAGCAATCGGTACACGGCCAAGCTCCTGCGCCATCAAGCCACCGATGGTGTCGACATCCTCATCCTTTTCAATCTCAAGCTTTAACTCATCGGCAAGATCTTCAATGTGCAGAGATGCTTTAGCGCGCGCCTTGTCATCTGATAGCCAGACAAAGTTCTCTACCTGATCATCAAACTCATCAGCTATCTCGCCAACAATCTCTTCGATGATGTCCTCGATGGTAATGATTCCAGCGGTTCCGCCGTACTCATCGATAACTATCGCCATATGAATCTGATCGCGCTGCATTTCGCGAAGCAGTTCGGCAGCGTTCTTTATCTCTGGAATAAAGACAGCTGGGCGTACCAACTGTTCCACCTTTTCAGTGCTCTCAGCCTCGCGGTGATCATGTGATCTCTTCGCTAAATCTTTGATGTAGGCGATACCGATAATGTCATCTAGGTTCTCACCCGCTACTGGAATTCGTGAATAACCAGAGCGAAGTGCAAGGGATAGAGCTTGGCGCAGAGTCTTATCGCGCTCGATCCACACCATCTCAGTACGCGGAACCATGAGTTCGCGAGCAAGGGTGTCTCCTAGCTCCAAGACTGAGTTAATCATCTCCTGTTGATTTGCATCGACCAATCCGCGCTTTTGAGCAATCTCTAAAAACTCGCGCATCTCTTTCTCGTTAAAGACTCGTCCTGCGCCAAAGGGTTTACCTGGGGACAAGAGGTTTCCAATGCCAATAAGAAACTTTGCTAAACCGTCAATCGGATTCATGCACTCTTCTTCCATTTCGCAACGATCGACTCTTGAAGATCAAACATAACCTTCTCTTCATCCTTATCCGCGTGGTCGTAGCCGAGAATGTGAAGTAATCCATGTGTTGCAAGTATATAAATCTCATGGTTTCGATCATGTCCAGCTTCAAGCGCTTGGCGCTCTGCAACAGCTGGAGCAATCACAATATCTCCAAGGGTTACAACATCCTCTTTGCTCTCTGGCATATCCATCGGAAAGGAGAGAACATCTGTAGATCCGGGCTCATCCATCCACTTAATATGTAGCGCCTCCATCTCAATCTCATCGACAAAGGTGAGGTTGAGTTCACACTCAGGGTGAAGCTCCATGTAATCAATGGCAAAGGCCATAAGAGAGGTCACCTCCTCCGATGGAACGAGGGCGCCTGACTTATTTGTAAGTACGAGGCTCATGTATTGCGAATTGGACGAAGTGATTGTTTATTTTCGTCGTAGATTTCATACGCCTTAACGATGTCACCGATGAGCTTGTGGCGCACCACATCCTCTGCGGTAAGGTCCATAAACTCGATGTCGCTAACGCCTTCAAGAATGCTGCGAATGATACGAAGCCCTGAGTTGGCACCGTTAGGTAGATCAACTTGGGTGATATCACCTGTGATAATCATCTTTGATCCAAAGCCAAGGCGGGTTAGGAACATCTTCATCTGTTCTGGTGTTGTGTTCTGCGCCTCATCCAAGATAATAAAGGAGTCGTTGAGTGTGCGACCGCGCATGTAAGCAAGCGGTGCTACCTCAATAACACCTGATTGCATCAGGCGAGGAATCGCCTCTGAGTCGATCATGTCATGCAGCGCATCAAAGAGCGGACGTAGATATGGATCGATCTTTTCGCTAAGAGTTCCCGGTAAGAAGCCAAGGTGCTCGCCTGCTTCGACTGCCGGGCGTGTCAAAATAATTCGGTTGACCTTTTTTGCTTGCAAAGCAGCGACCGCTTTTGCCATCGCTAAGTAAGTCTTTCCAGTTCCGGCAGGTCCAATACCAAAGGTGATTGTGTTCTCATCGATGGCGTCTACATAACGCTTTTGGTTAGCCGTCTTTGGACGAATCGTGCGTCCGCGGTTGCTGACGATGTTGAGTGAGAGAACTTCGCTTGGGTGATCTACAGGATCACTTTCTAGCATTGAGATACTGCGAGTTACAGCATCGGCCGTAAGAGCCTGTCCTGAACGGATAACAACCATCACCTCTGCAAAGAGTTTTTCTAGAGCAAGGCAGTCAACGTGAGGACCGCGCAAAGTAATCTCATTACCGCGAACAGTGATGTTGACAGATGGAAACGAGGCTTCGATAACGCGAAGGTTTGCATCATTTGCGCCGACCAGAGTGACCATGGCGATGGCGGGTGGGACGGTGATTAACATGCGCTCCATATGGGCGTGATACTACTTTTAACCGGGTGGCCATGCGAGCCCACGCCCGCCGAGTAGGTGAAGGTGAGCGTGAAAGACGCTCTGGCCCGCGGATTCGCCGGTGTTAAAGACTGTGCGATACCCGGTGAGAGCGCGTTCGGTTGCAATCTCATCTGCTGCAGAAAAAAGAGCGGCTGTAATCGTTGGTGAGATCTTTGCTAGCCCTGCAGCGTTTTCGGTGTGAATCGTTGGAACAAGAAGCACGTGCGTTGGTGCCTGCGGATTGAGATCATTAAAAGCTACAACGTTCTCACTTCGAAAGACAATCTCTGCAGGAATATCTCCTGTAATGATTTTGCAGAAGATGCAATCATCCTTTAACTCCACGTAATCACCATACCCGCAGACAGGCGTTTACTGCAGAAAGTGCGGCAAGACCCGCATGGGCAGAGCGAAGGATTGGGCGGCCCATGAGCGCAACCTGCGCACCAGCTGCCGCAAAGCTCTCTACCTCTTCATCGGTTAACCCACCTTCTGGGCCAATGATGATGAGTACCTTTTTAGCCCCAGGTTTGACGAGTTCAGAGATTTTTTTAACAGCGCCTTCATGGAGAACAAGAGCTAGATCTGCCTTTGCAATCTCATCGACAACATCTGCGGTTGTGACCGCGCCAGATACGGTTGGAATTCGATAACGCCGAGACTGCTTACTTGCCTCGCGCGCAGTTATCTGAAGTTTGTCGCTACCTTTACCGATAGTTCTGGCTGAGGCCCACATAACAATTCGATCGACACCGCCCTCGGTAAGCATCTCAACCGACTCTTTTACTCGATCACCCTTTGGAATCGCTTGGACAACGCTGAAGTGAGTAGCTAGCGGCTCCTGCGTGCCTGACTCGATAACCTCAACCGTCATCGACTTCTTGGCAACGCTTCGAACGCGAACCTTTGACCATGCACCCTGTCCATCAGAGAGTGCGTAAACATCCTCTATCTGCGCCCGTAGTACTCGAATAGCGTGCAGCGCATCATCGTTGTTGAACTCATAGGTTGCACCAACAGTTGTTGGTAGATCATCAACAAAGAAGAGGGTAAGCATTATCGACCGAAGGCTTCGCGGAACTTACTGAAGAAGCCTTGATCATGGCTTTTGATCTTTACATCCCCTGGTTTTTCACCGCGAGAGGCCGCAAACTTACGAAGCAGCTCTTCCTCATCTCTTTTTAACTTGTGAGGTGTAGCAACTTCGATATGTACAACTAAATCTCCACGACTATTGGTGCGAAGCCTTGTCATGCCCTTGCCCTTAATCCGATGCGTTGCACCACCCTGGGTGCCCGCCTTAATGTGAACCTTCTCTTTGCCATCAAGGGTCTCGACTTCAACATCGGTACCAAGGGTTGCAGCGACAAATGAAACCTCAATCGCTAAGTGCAAAGTGTCACCATCGCGCAGAAGTGTTGGGTGCTCTGACTCAACTATCTCAACGTAGAGATCGCCGGCAGGTCCTCCCCCTGCACCGACTTCACCGCGTCCTGCCATCTGAATTCGATTTCCTGTTTCAACTCCTGCAGGAATCTTGATACTTATATTTTGTCTCGCACGTACTCGACCATCGCCTGCACACTCACGGCATGGCTCTTTGATAACACTGCCGTATCCACCACATGCGTTACATGGACGAGAGGTCATTACCTGACCAATAATGCTGCGCTGTACCTGCTGTGTTTCCCCGCGTCCCTTACATATCTGACACATCTCTGGGTGGGAGTTGTTGGCACATCCTGAGCCTTCGCACTTCGTACATGTAATCGCGTTCTCAACAGAGATGTCGCGTTCGGTACCAAAGCACGCCTCATTGAGATCGACCTCAACGCGGATAAGTGCATCCTGTCCCTGTCGCATACGTGGACGTGGTCCACGGTTGCCGCCACCACCAAAGAAGGCGTCCATGATGTCGCTAAATCCACCGGGTCCGAAGTTACCGCCGAAGCCACCGAAACCCGATCCACCCATGTCGTAGCTCTGACGCTTTTGAGGATCACTTAACACTTCATACGCAGCTGTTACCTCTTTGAACTTATCTTGCACAGCTGGATCTGGGTTTACATCTGGATGAAGTTCGCGAGCGATTTTGCGGTACGCCTTTTTGATTTCATCCGCGCTTGCATCGCGCCCTACTCCGAGGGTTTGGTAGTGATCAGACATTATTAGCCGATACTACCTTCTGTTATGTATCGGCCTACATATCGAGCAACCGCTGACACAGCTGACATCGATCCTGCGTAATCCATACGTGTTGGCCCAAGTACTCCTAAAGCTCCCAATGGTGAGTTTTCATGTCCGTATCCGACTGTGACAAGTGAGGTGGAGCGAAGGTTGTTCTCCTTCTGCTCATTACCAATACGTACCTGCACCGTGTCATTGGCATCACCTAGAAGGCGAAGTAAAACAACCTGCTCTTCAAGTGCTTCAAGAACTGGGTGGATAGTTGTACTGAAGTCCTCTTTAAAGCGGGCTAGATTTGCAGTTCCTGCAAGTACAACCTTCTCCTCTGGACGCTCCATCGCCATCTCAATCAAAGTAGAGACAACAACAGCAACATCTTTTCGCTCGCGCGCTGTGTACGACTCCATGATTCCGGTAATGCGATCTGCGACTTCAGGAAGTCTCTGACCTGCAACCGCGTTATTTAACTTAGTGCGAAGAGCTGAGATAAAGGTTTCAGGGGCGTCCTCACTGAGTTCGATGACGCGCTGTTCAACCCGACCAGAGTCTGTAATCAGAATCATCATGATCCGCGAAGAGGTCAGAGATACAAGTTCAACGTGGCGAACCCGTGACTTAATCATCGATGGGTACTGAACCACAGCTACCTGCTTAGTGACATCTGCGAGCAGGCGCACGGTGCGCATCACAACATCATCGAGATCGAGTGCGCCTTCAAGGAAGGTCTCGATTGCACGGCGTTCAGCGGATGAGAGAGGTTTGACAGTTGCTAACTTATCTACAAAAACTCGGTAACCAAGATCGGTAGGAATACGTCCTGCACTTGTGTGGGGATGGGTAATTAAACCCTCCTCTTCAAGGACCGCCATCTCATTGCGAATCGTTGCAGGAGATACACCAAGCTGACTTTTATCTGCGATCGCCTTAGAGCCCACAGGCTCTTGCGTTGCAACGTACTCATCGACGATTGCACGCAGGATTTCGAGGCGACGTGTGGACTGCATAGATTAAATAAGTACTAAGCCTATTGAGATAAGTGTGAGCAGGAAGAAGGCTGGAAAGGCTGTGCGAATCTTTCCTGCACGAAGGTGAAGTCCAATTGCAACGGCCATAGTGAACCACAGGCCGATAAGAGGGAAGATGGCCATCCAGTTCCATTTCAAACCAAGTATTAATCCAAAGGCAAGAATCGCTTCGATTGCTCCTGCGATGCGCGCTAATCCATCTGGAACATTTACATCGCGAGTACCTGAGAGCCCCTTTTCATTACCGCTTGCCTTTGAAAGACCAGAGATAACGAAGATGACCGCTAGAAAGGCGAGAATTGCTTGGGCTTTAGTATCCATGGGTAAATCCTACTTCAGGCAACTAGGAGAGCGCTTCGCGAACGATAAGGTCGGCAAGTAGCCTTCCCTTCGTAGTCAAAACAAAGGCTTCTTTCTCTTGAATGAGATCCTCTGAGGCCACGTACTCATCAAACTTAGCTATCTGAACATCACTTAGTAGATTCTTTGGGACCCCTTCACGCATTCGGATAGCAAGAAGCAGAGCCTCATCATGAAGCTGTTCATCACTTAAATCCTCAGAGCCAAGAATGACCGTATCCCCTGCAAACAACTTTGTCTTGTATGTATTTGGATGCTTTAAGTTCCAGAAACGTTTCTTATCTATGTGTGAGTGAGCACCGGGACCGAGCCCCCACCAGTTGAGTGATTTCCAGTATGCAACGTTGTGTTTGCACTCGTACCCTGCCTTTGACCAGTTAGAGAGCTCGTACCAAGTAAACCCTGCTTGCTCGCACATAAAGTCAAGAAGCAGATACATATCGGCCATCAAATCATCATCTGGCATTGTGAGCTCTCCACGTTTAATCCGTGCAGCTAGCCTTGTTCCATCTTCAACAATTAATGCGTAAGCGCTGATGTGATCGATATCTAACTCAAGCGCTGCCGTTAGAGTCTCTCTCCAATCCTCTAAGGACTCACCAGGTGTTCCATAAATTAGATCGACGCTAATACTTGAAAACCCAACCGCTCTAGCTGCATCAACAGCCTTCTTCACATTCTCTGGATTGTGTGTGCGATCTAGTGCTGCAAGAACGTGTGGCTTGGCAGACTGCATTCCAAAAGAGATTCTGTTAAAGCCGGCATCGATAAACCCTTGGAGCTTCTCCGGTGTGACGGAGTCTGGGTTTGCCTCAAGTGTTATCTCGCAATCCTGGGTAAGGCCGTTGCGCTCTTTTATAGCAGTGATTACTCGACCTAAATCTTTAGGCGGCAAAAGAGATGGTGTTCCTCCCCCAAAGAAGATGGTTGGGACAGCCTCTCTTGGCGCGCTCTCTAACTCCTTAAGAACAGCGTCGATGTAATCACCTGAAACGATTTCAAGGGTTGCGCCATCTTGTAGCTCTGAAGGTGTGTATGTATTGAAGTCGCAGTATCCGCAGCGCTTGATGCAGTAAGGGATATGAACGTAGAAGGAGAGCACTTTTACTCTTGCTTACGTGCGGCTTTGATCTTTTCAATATCTGCATCGGTGGCAAGGGCTGCAACGAAGGCTTCCTGAGGAACCTCAACTCGGCCCACCATCTTCATGCGCTTCTTGCCTTCCTTCTGCTTTTCAAGGAGCTTGCGCTTACGTGAGATATCTCCACCGTAACACTTAGCCAAAACATCTTTACGAATAGCGCGGATATTTTCGCGGGCGATAATGCGTGAGCCAACAGCGGCTTGAATAGGAACCTCAAACTGCTGACGAGGAATAAGCTCGCGAAGCTTTGCAGTCATCATTAATCCGTATGCGTAAGCCTTATCGCGGTGAACAATCGCGCTAAAGGCATCGACAGCCTCGCCCTGTAACAAGATATCGACCTTAACCAAGTTGCCTTCTTCATCGCCAAGCTCTTCGTAATCTAGCGATGCGTAACCCTTTGTGCGCGATTTAAGTTGATCAAAGAAGTCAAAGACGATCTCTGCAAGAGGAAGCGTGTAGCGAATCTCAACGCGATCTTCAGAGATGTAATCCATTCCCTGCATCATTCCGCGGCGCTCTTGGCATAGCTCCATAATGGTTCCGATGTAATCGGAGGGCGCAAGGATTGTCGCCTTAACAATAGGCTCTTTAACAACGTTGATCTTTCCATCAGGGAACTCAGATGGATTTGTTACTTGGAACTCTTTTCCATCCTCCATCGTTACTTGGTAGACAACGTTAGGAGCTGTCGAAATTAGGTTGATCCCCGATTCGCGCTCGAGTCGCTCGCGCACAATCTCCATGTGCAAAAGACCCAAGAAGCCACAACGAAATCCAAAGCCAAGGGCGGCTGAAGACTCTGGTTCGTAAACCAACGCTGCATCGTTTAGCTGCAACTTATCGAGTGCATCGCGAAGTAATGGGAAGTCGGCGCCATCTAATGGGAAGAGGCCTGAGAAAACCATCGGCTTTGGATCTTTATATCCAGCAAGAGCTACCTTGGTTGGGTTTTGATAGTTAGTAATTGTGTCACCCACGCGTGACTGGCGAACATCCTTTACGCCGGTAATTAAGTAACCAACCTCGCCAACTCCCAGACCCTTACTTGGTACTGGTTCTGGGGAGATAACTCCGACCTCAAGTGCTTCATGTCGAACACCTGTTGAAAACATCTGAATCTGCTCACGTGGATTAATGCGTCCATCAATTACTCGAACATATGTAACTACGCCTCGATAAGAGTCGTATACGGAGTCAAAGATAAGCGCACGTGCTGGAGCGTTTGCATCTCCAACGGGAGCTGGAATCTGCGCAACAATTTGATCGAGAAGCTCTGCAACACCATCACCGGTTTTTCCAGATACCCGCAGGCAGTCCTCTGGCTTACATCCAATGAGTCTTGCAAGCTCGGCTGCAAACTTTTCTGGCTGTGCATTAGGAAGATCGATCTTGTTGAGCACAGGAATAATCGTGAGGTTGTTCTCCATTGCAAGGTAGAGGTTTGCAAGGGTCTGCGCCTCAATACCTTGCGCGCAGTCAACTAACAAAACCGCGCCTTCGCACGCAGCTAGTGATCGAGAAACTTCGTAGGTAAAGTCCACGTGACCCGGCGTATCGATCATATTCAGGATGTACTCCTGACCATCGATACCGCTGCGCCACGGTAGACGAACAGCTTGTGACTTAATTGTGATTCCACGTTCGCGTTCGATATCCATGCGATCGAGATACTGAGCACGCATATTGCGAGCCTCTACAACCTCGGTGATTCCGAGCATGCGATCGGCAAGGGTTGATTTACCGTGATCGATATGCGCGATGATGCAGAAGTTACGGATCTGCGCGGGATTGGTTGAGGCGGGTTGCGGAGCCTTAGCAAGTGAGATTGCAGGCATCTATTTAGCCTCTTCTAGGTTACGAGTTATGTATTTAAGAATTAACGAGCGCCGGCTTTGGCAGCAGCCTTAGCCATTGATGACTTCTTGTTAGCAGCAGCGTTCTTGTGAAGAACACCCTTTTGAACTGCAACATCGAGCGCCTGTGAAGCTGTGCGAAGTTCGGCGGTGATAGTTGATGAGTCACCAGATGTAATAGCGTCGCGGAACTTGCGAACAGCTGTCTTGATTGAAGATGAAACAGACTTGTTACGAAGGCGTGCCTTCTCGTTTGTCTTGATTCGCTTAATCTGAGACTTGATATTTGCCACGTGTATTACTCCGAACGAATAGTTAAAGCTCTAAAACCCTCTGTTTCGAGCAGACGCGTAGGTTATCAGCGCCAGGGGTGAAGGCTCAAATTGGGGCTAGCGAGCAGCGCGAGCAGAGGAGATTTGCGCCAAAGCCTTCTCAAGGGCGTAGATGGGGTCTGAAGAGGCGCCTTTGACCTGTGCATCTGCCAATGCGATCGCTTGAACCGCTCGAGATAAACCTCGTGGAGTCCATCCCTGCAGTTGGCGTCGGGCTTTATCGATCTGCCAAGGAGCCATTGCAAGTTGTCCTGCTAACTCAAAGGATTTTGCACCGTTTGCTGCGCCAGAAACCTTTGCAAGTGAGCGAATAGATGAAGCGATTGCACTAGTAACCATCACTGGATCGGTGCCTGTTTCAAGTGCGCTACGCAAACAAACAAGTGCAACGGGAAGATTGCCTTCAAGGGTTGCATCTGCAACATCAAAACCAGTTGTTTCAACCCGTCCTTGATGAAACTTATCGACCATTTCTTCATCGATGACACCAGCTGGTGCATCGAGTGCGATCTGCGATGCCGCTTGCTGAAGCTCGCGTAGATCTCCACCGAGCGCGCTGACTAGGGCTTTGACCGCAGCAGGTGAAGCTTTGCGCCCTAAATCTAAGAAGAGATCGCGAACAAAGCCCTCTTTCTCCGCCTCTTTCTTTAGCGCATCGCATGCGATCGTTTCAGGCTTGGCCTTCTTAATAGCATCAAGGAGCGCCTTGCCTTTAACGCCACCTTTATGAATGAAGACAACTGTTGTGTTGGCATCGGGCTCGCCCAAGTAACGGGTTAGCTCATCCTTGGCCTCATCGGGCAGATCCTGTAAATCACGGATGATTAATGCGCGACGCTCTGAGAAAAGTGAGGGGGCAAGCGCATCTGCGATATCACCAAGTAGCGCATCACCGGCAAAGATTGTGGTGATCTCAGCTTTTTCCTCCTTGAGCTGTGCAAGTACCTTATTGAGAGCGCGATCTGCAAGCGCTGCCTCGCTGCCAAGGATTAAGTAGAACGGATTCATCTACTCCCACCTCCACAGCTTCCACTTTGACTTGCTCCGTTGAATAGATAACCGGTTATTGCGCGTATTGATCGCAATCGCACCATCTCTATCTGTTCGCAGAACTATAGAGCCGAGTCTATCTAGTGCGGTAATGGTTTGTGGGGCAGGATGGCCGTAGGTATTTCCATCTCCCACGCTGATAATTGAAACCTTTGGAGAGAGCGCACGCGTAAAACTCTCATCCTGAAATACAGAGCCGTGGTGGCAGACCTTATAGATATCGATGCGAGGTACTTGGAGTAGGGATTGAACCTTCGGTTCTAAATCTCCCCCTGCAAAGAGTGAGTAGGTCGGTGCGCTGACAATCACAGCGATGGATGAGTTGTTTGGATCGTATGTGCCACCATCTGGCCAGATAACTTCAAGTGTTACCGATCCAACCTTTGCACTTGTTCCCCGCTTTACATTTTCAAACCACTGCGTTCCGACACGGCGCCCCCTTATGGCACCCGATAATCCTCCAACGTGATCTGCATGGTTATGGGTAAGAATGAGCAGTGGAATCTCATCGATTCCCAAACGTTTAAGACATCTATCCATTAGCGCTGGATCTGGCCCCGTATCGATAACGATGCCCTTGTGATCACCTAGGTTTAAAACCATTGCATCGCCCTGTCCAACATCGCAGTTAGCAACATCCCAGGCTCCTGCTGGAAATCTCTGAACCCAGGTAATCGTAAGTATGCAGATTATGAAGAGTATGAGTATGCGTTTAGGAAGAAAGAAGATTGAGGTGAATAGGAGTACAACGACAACAGATAGCGCAAAGCCTGGGAAAGAAGCACACCAGTGTGCGACAAGTGCGATCCATGCTGCGAAGGGTTTAACAACGAGAACCAATAGATGAGCAAAGCCAGGAAGAATCGGCGATATCAAAGCTCCTATGAAGCCAACAATCGTTATAGGTGCAACTACGGGAGCGGCAAGTATGTTTGCCACGATGCTCATCGGGGAAAGAAAGCCCGAGATAGCAACGATGATGGGTGAGCAAAAGAGCATGGCCGCAATTGGCGGCGCCGTCGCCTGCGCAAGCGGCTTTGGAATAAAGCGCTCTAAGGAGGTAGTTAGCTTTGGTGCAAAGAGGAGAAGTCCAGCTGTTGCTAAAACTGAGAGCGCAAAGCCTGGGTCGCGCGCTTGCCAAGGATCGGCAACAACGACAGCTGCGATGGCAAAACCTAAGGCAGGAAGTGAGTCCCTTCCCTGCGCAGTTGCTTTGGCAAAGAGAATCACCGCAGCCATCGCAGCTGCGCGAAGAACAGATGGAGATGGACGCACTAATGAGATGAACGCAATCAATGAGATTGATGTCGCGATGATTCGGTAGTTCATCCTGCGAAATAGAAACTGCATGCACCAGAGCACAAAGCCAGAAACAATCGCAAAGTTGGCACCACTGACCGCTACTAAGTGCGTGAGCCCAGATCTGCGCATATCAACTTTGAAATCAGCGCTCTGCTTAGAGGTATCCCCCAAAACCATTCCAGGGATGAGCGCTCCACTATCTCCGCCACCGGTTGCAACTGATAAGCCGTGGCGAATGCTGCCCAAAAGCTTTGCCCACCTCGTTGCCGCTGAGACAACCTCAACCTTTTTCATAATGACAAGGGCGGCCACACGTTGCTCTTTACTATCTCTAATAGATGCAACGCCACGGATCTCTTGGCCCGGAAGTAGATTTGCTACAGAGAGATCGGTTGTAATGATCCGAATTGGTACCCGGGATTTAGCAAGGAAGCTGTAGCTAGGTGGCAGAAAGTTGCGGCCGCTTACCTTTTTCTCAACCTCGCGTGGATCAGTAGTAATTCGAGCAGTGATTTCAACGCTCTTGCCGATATTGGATGCGATCTCACTGGAGCTCAACGCGCCCTGTCGTAAGGACATTAAAGATGAACCAAGCAGGATAGCGATGAGAAGTACCGTTGCAATCGATGCTTTTCGAAGCAGTGCAAAAAGTGTGAAGATCGCAGCTAACGCAACGGCTCGCCAGGGCACAAACCAGCTTTGAGTAAGTGCACCTATCCATACCGCGCCACCTAGTGAGATTGCGCGGTAGTCGATTAAAGAGTGATCTTCTCTTTGAACTGCGCGAACTTTGCTTCTCCGATACCAGAAACCTTCATGATGTCCTCAAGGGTTATAAAGGGACCGTTTGCGTTTCGATAGGCAACTATTCGCCCAGCAATCACAGGACCTATTCCATCGAGTAGGTCTAGCTCTTTAACACTGGCACGGTTAATAGGTATAGGCCCTCGAGGCACCGACTTAGCCTTTGATGAGGATGCGGAGTAACTCTTTGAACCCTTTGGATAGACATAGACCTGCTCACCATCTCGAATGATTCGCGCAAGGTTTATATCTGATGTATCGGCGCCCTTCTTGATGTTACCGGCGGCGGTAATTGCATCGATAACCCTTGAGTTTGCAGGAAGTGTGTAGACACCAGGGTTTGCAACAGCGCCTGCGACATCAACTACAACGGTGGCAGTCGAACTCTCAATCTCCAGCAGAGGAGGTGCAGCTATCTCCTGCGATGCATGAGGTCTCACAACGTATGCGCCAGATGCAACTACAACAACAGCGGCGATAATTAAGAGTGATCGTTTTTGTGTATGTGAGAAGGTGAGCTCATCCCACCAGAATCGGATATCTTCAAGTATTTTCATGGGCGCAGTGTGGCGCTAAGAATCACCTCAAAAACGAATTAGGTGCCAGCCTGTGGTTAAAGAACGATGTTGACAAGCTTTGGTGCGCGAGCAATAACCTTCTTAGGCGTGGCACCTGCAAGTTCGGCGACGATACTTGGGTGAGACATAGCCATCTCCTCTAACTCTGCATCGGAGATACTTGGTGAGACCTCAAGGCGCTCCTTGATCTTGCCGTTAATCTGAACAATCGCTTCCACCGCATCTGCTACAAGAAGTGCAGGATCTACCGCAGGCCAACCAGCTAGTGCAACAGCGGGCTTGTGACCTAAGCGCTCCCACATCTCTTCAGATGTAAAAGGTGCAACAAGAGACAACATAATTGCAATCGCTTCAACGGCTTCACGAACAGCGGGATCGGCGGCTCCTGGACCTGAATCAATCGCTTTACGGGTTGCGTTCACTAGCTCCATAACGCGAGCAACGGCTACGTTAAATCTAAACGACTCAACCGCAAAGCCAGCATCGTGAACGGCTTTGTGAGTAGCTTTGCGAAGAGTTAAATCTCCCTTTGAGAAATCAACTCCTGGCGCAGAAGAAACATCGCCCGACAAACGCCATGCACGGGATAAGAACTTTACAGAGCCCGATGGTGAAACATCAGACCAATCCACATCATCCTCAGGTGGACCAGAAAAGACCATTGATAAGCGGATCGCATCCACACCGTGGTTTTCAAGCTCATCTGAAAGTCGAACCAAATTGCCGCGAGACTTAGACATCGCAGAGCCATCCATGACGACCATTCCCTGGTTAAGAAGACGCGAGAACGGCTCATTAAATCCGAGCATCCCCATGTCATTTAAAACCTTAGTAAAGAAGCGGCTATACAACAGATGCAAAATCGCGTGCGTTACGCCACCAACGTACTGATCAACCGGTAACCAGGTATCGATATCTTTACGCGAAAAAGGCTCATCATTATTTGTCGATGATGGATAGCGAAGGAAGTACCAAGATGAGTCCACGAAGGTATCCATCGTGTCTGTATCTCGCAAAGCTGCGCCACCACATTGAGGACACTTTGTATTCACCCAATCAGTTGCAGCTGCCAACGGTGATTGACCCTTTGGCTTTAAATCCAAGCCCTTTGCATCTGGAAGTTTGAGAGGGAGTTGATCTGCAGGAACTGCGACTTCACCACACTTATCGCAGTGCACGATTGGAATCGGTGTGCCCCAGTAACGTTGACGCGAGACTAACCAGTCACGTAGACGGTAGTTTTGAGTAACTTGTCCCCATTCATTTTCTTCAAGGATGGAGTTTACTTTCTCCGTAGCATCGCTCTTGTTCAAACCATTTAAGTATTCAGAATTAACCATTAATCCTGCACCATGCGTGGCAATTTTTGTCTTTGCAGGATCATCTTCACCAGAATCAATTACGATTCTTACCGGTAGATTCAACGCTAATGCAAAATCTAAATCACGTTGATCATGAGCAGGGCAAGCCATAATCGCACCAGTGCCATAGTCAGCCAAAACATAATCAGATGCCCAGATTGGCAGCTTCTCGCCATTTATTGGATTGATCGCATACCTATTAAGAAACACTCCTGTTTTTGGGCGATCAGTGGCTAATCTATCGATGTCACTAGAAGATCGAGTCTTTTCTAGGTAGGCATCAAACTCTGCTTCAGAACCAGAGCCTTGAACTAGTTCCGCTGCTAAATCACTATCAACGGCGACAACCATAAAGGTTGCACCAAACAATGTGTCAGTTCGAGTCGTATAAATAGTGATTGGTTCACTTCGCCCATCAACTTTAAAGTGAACATTGGCTCCCGTTGATCTTCCGATCCAGTTGCGCTGCATCGTTAAGACCTTTTCGGGCCACTTACCCTCAAGCTGCGCCATGTCATCGAGCAAGCGATCTGCGTAATCGGTGATCTTGAAGTACCACTGATTGAGCTTCTTCTTCGTAACAGCGCTATCGCAACGCTCGCAGAGCCCTGCCACAACCTGCTCGTTAGCCAGAACTGTTTGGCACCCTGGGCACCAGTTAACAGCTGAGTCTTTACGGTATGCCAAGCCACGTTTGTGAAGTTCGATAAAGAGCCACTGATTCCATTTGTAGTACTCAGGATCGCAGGTATTAAAGACACGATCCCAGTCGAATGAACATGCATAACGTCGCATCGATGCTTTTTGAGTTGCGATGTTTTCATAGGTCCAAATACGTGGATCTTCGTTGCGCTTAATCGCAGCGTTCTCAGCAGGTAGACCAAACGCATCCCAACCGATTGGGTGCATGACGTTAAAGTCTTTTTGTACCCAGTAACGAGCGATTACATCGCCTAGTGCGTAAGCCTCTGCGTGACCCATATGAAGATCACCCGATGGGTAAGGAAACATATCGAGCACATACTTTTTCTCACGCGCATCATCTGGTCGACCTGATTTAAAAGGTTCAATCTTGTCCCAGATTGGTAACCACTTCTCTTGAACGTAGGCGAAGTCGTACGCCGCATGTTCGCGCTCAGTGTTTACATCATTACTCACGTGGAGCTAAGGGGACTTGAACCCCTGACCCCCTGCATGCCATGCAGGTGCGCTACCAGCTGCGCCATAGCCCCGTTTGCATGCGAACTTTATCGCAGAACTAGTGAGGTTTTTGACCTACCAATCAGGTGCAACTGCGCCGGACTCTTCACCAAATACGGGTTCAGGAATACTTCCTGCGTTGTGCTCTGCAAGATGCCAGCCCTTTGGTGAGTGCTCCAGCACAGACCATGAAGCGTTTGATAATCCACCAATCTTTCCCCAATGAGAAAGTGGCAACTCAAGGAAAGATCCAAGGATGCAACGGGCAGCACCACCATGGGTTGTAATAACAAGTGTTTGATTTGTTTTACCTTTGAGTGCTTCCAAGATTACCGAAGTGGTTCTTGCCGCTACCTCACTTCGCTTTTCACCTGTTGTTCCTGCTGGTAGATCTTCTCCATCTATCCAACGAACAAAGTTCTTAAAATCGTTTTCACGGTTCTCAGCCCCCGTCTTGCCCTCCCACAGGCCGCCATTTGTTTCGCGCAATCTTTCATCAACCTTGACTTCAAGATTTACAATCTCTGCAAGACGTTGTGCAGTATTTAGTGCGCGGCCCAAGTCGCTAGAGATAATCTGCGTTGGCTCCATACCGGCAAGGATTGCCGCGGCGTGCTTTGCTTGAAACTCACCAACACGGTTGAGCGGGATATCAGAGTGGCCTTGAAAACGGTTGACCATATTCCAGTCTGTTTGACCATGGCGCCAGATAAAGACCTTGTTCGAGTTCACTTTGCTGCTTCTTCCCTTATCCGATCGGTTTCAAAATCTTCCAAAGCAATCGTTGGGCAGTCATTCCATAAGCGATCGAGCATGTAGTAGTTACGCAGCTCTTTACTTTGAATATGCACTACTAAATCTGAGTAATCAAGAAGTACCCACTCATCAGTGCCTTCGCGACGAGCAGGCTTCTCGCCGATTGCGCGTAGCTTTTCCTCAACCTCATCGGCGATCGCATCGACCATACGAATATTTGCGCCGGTTATAATGAGAAAGACCTCACTGAGAACCATCTGATCTGAGAGATCGATTGCGACCATCTCTTCGCCAAACTTGTCAGAGGCGGCGCGAGCAGCCACCTGGACTAACTCGATAACGCTCTTACTTGCTGGCATAGAGGTTGCGCTCCTTTATATATGCAGCTACCGCTGGGGATGTATCTTGGCTTGCACCACTTCTAATTGAGGTAGCAGAAACCTTTAATGCCCCTATCTTATGGGTTGCTTGGCCCGGATGCTCTGGACGGTCGATAACGATGAACTCAACTTTCTTCTTAAGTTCATCTGCACGGTGCCATTGATCGATCTTGTTATAGGCATCTGTGCCGAGAATGAGCGCTAATTCATAATCAGGAAAGGCCTGCTCAATCGCTTCAACTGTATCGATTGAGTAGCTGGGTCCGATTCGCAGTACTTCGATGGGATTAACCTCGACCCTCTTTGCAATTTCTAAGGGCAGATCTGCAAGGGCCACTTGGCACATTGCTCGTCGATCTTGCGCCGATGCAACGGGTGCATTTTCGCGAAGACGTGGCTGTCCCGCTGGAATAAGCAGTATGCGGTCAACGGTATCTTCCTGAAGAAGAGATGTGATTACGTGAAGATGCCCTAAATGAATCGGGTCAAAGGTTCCACCGTAGATTCCAAGCTTTGGCAATAGAGAAGGTTCTAATCGTCCAGGCGAAGTACAAAGTAGAGCAACAGTGAAAAGACAACAAAGGCGCCGATTCCAAAAGTGATGGGTGAGGCTGGAAGTTCGCGTGTGACTTCAGATGCGATATTGAACATGGCGCGATACTACCGCTTTCCCTTGAGCAACTCTAAAAAGCGCGCCTCATCGATTATCTCGACGCCTAGCTCCTGGGCCTTAGCCAACTTAGATCCGGGGTCTGTGCCGACGAGAACGTAATCTGTTTTCTTAGAGACTGAACTCAATGGCTTACCACCATGAGCTGTAATCGTTTCGGCGATGGAGTCGCGGGTAAAGCCTTCAAGCCCACCCGTTACTACAAAGGTGAGCCCCTCAAGGGTTTGCTCTACTTTTTCTCCTGCAACAACCTTCAAAACAACGCCAGCCCTCTCCCACGCAGAGACGATGTTGCGATGCCAATCTATTTCAAACCACTCAACGATTGACTGAGCAATGATGTCGCCAACACCATCGATGGATGCGAGTTCACCAACATTTGCCTTTGAGATTGCATCCATCGAACCAAAGTGCGTTGCTAGCGCCTTCGCCGCTGTTGGACCAACGTGGCGAATAGAGAGCGCAACGATGATGCGCCACAGTGGACGGCTCTTTGCATCCTCTAGCGCTGCAAGAAGTTTTTCAACGTTCTTGCCAGGGGTCCCATCCTTTTTGGTAAAGAACTCTGATTGAACAAGTTTGTCCTGTGTTAAACCAAAGAGCTCAGACTCATCTATGATGATTTTGTCGGTAAGAAGTGCGATTGCAGCTTCATACCCCATGACATCGATATCCAAAGCTGCACGTGAGCCGATGTAGTAGATACGCTCACGCAGCTGCGCCGGACATGTCTGTGTATTAGGGCAGCGAATATCTACATCGCCTTCGGTAATTGCACGAAGAGTTGATCCGCAGTCCGGACACTTGGTCGGCATAATGAAAGCTTTTTCTTTACCTGTACGTTTTTCTATAACTGGTCCTAGAACTTCTGGAATTACATCGCCGGCTTTGCGGATAATGACGACATCGCCAATTAACACACCTTTGCGTTCGATCTCTTGCGCGTTGTGCAGAGTTGCATTGGTAACGGTTGAACCAGCAACTTTTACAGGCTCCATAAAAGCAAAGGGTGTAACACGACCGGTGCGGCCGACGCTTACCTTAATATCCAAAAGTTTGGTTGTTACCTCTTCAGGCGGATACTTAAAAGCGATCGCCCACTTTGGTGCACGGGATGTAAAGCCCAACTTTTCCTGCTCTGCAATGTCATCAATCTTGATCACAACGCCATCGATATCGTGCTCAAGGTCGTGACGATGCTCATTAAAGTTATCTATGTAGGCGTTTACTTCAGCGCGCGTTTTGCACACCTTAAAACGTGCACTTGTGGGAAGTCCTAGATTTTCTAGAAGTTCGTAAGCCTGTGACTGCGTTGCAAACTCAACGCCTTCGCGTGCACCGACACCGTGCACGACAACACTTAGCGGCCGAGAGGCGGTAACACGAGGATCTTTCTGTCTCAGTGATCCTGCAGCCGCGTTACGTGGATTAGCAAAGAGCGGTTTACCTGCCTCTTCCAAACCATCGTTGAGCTCTTTAAAAGCCTCAAGCGGAAAGAAGACCTCACCTCGAACCTCAATGAGCTTCGGAATACTCTTTCCTGTCAACGTATGCGGCAAACCTTTGATTGTCTTTGCGTTCAAGGTGACATCCTCACCCGTTGTGCCATTGCCACGGGTAAGCGCGCGCACTAACTGACCATCCTGATACAAAAGGTTAATAGCTAGGCCATCTACTTTGAGTTCGCAGAGGTAGGCAGGCTTTGCGCTCTCTTTCTCCACACGATCAAACCAAGTCGCTAACTCATCGTTATCGAAGACGTTATCAAGACTTGCCATCTTTTCGATGTGATCGTGTTGTTCAAAGGTTGTAGAAAAACCACCGCCAACACCTAGGGAGGGTGAATCGGGTTCAAGTAGCTCAGGGTGTTTTGCCTCAAGAGCTGTCAGCTCTTTTAGTAAATCATCAAACTTGGCATCGCTAACACTTGGTTGATCTAGAACGTAGTACCTAAATTGATGATCGCGAATCTCTTGAGTTAACTCTGCAATTCGGTGTCTGGCCTGATTGCTCATGACGTCTCGCAAATCGTTGCAGAACCGACCACGCGATCTTTATCGTAGATAACCATTGCCTGACCTGTTGCTAAACCAAGAAGCGGTTTATCGAGTTCGGCAACCAACTTGTCGCCCTCAATAAAGTAGGTGCAATCAAGAGGTGCACCGTGTGCTCGAACTTGAACAAATCCACGGTGCTCACCGGGTAGCGCATCAGGACCGCACCAGATTGGTTTTTCTCCAACCATCTTTGTCACGGCAAGCTCTTCACGGGATCCCACAACTACAGTGTTTGAAACCGGTTCAATCTTTAATACAAAGCGCGGTGATCCATCGGCCGTTGGTACCGTTAAACCCAGACCTTTTCGCTGACCGATTGTGTATGTGTATGCACCTTTGTGCTCGCCGATCTTCTTTCCATCTTGATCAACGATTGGTCCGACCTCGCTACCGAGACGATCACGAAGCCAACCTGCGTTATCTCCAGATGGAACAAAGCAGATGTCATGGCTATCTGGTTTTTGAGCAACCGCTAAACCGCGCGCCTCTGCCTCTTTACGGATATCAACCTTTTCGGTATCGCCTAGAGGAAATACTGCGCCAGCAATTTGTTCACGTGTAAGTACAGCTAAAACATATGACTGATCCTTCAGTGGATCCACAGCGCGGTGAAGGGTCTTGCCTTGCTCGTTAATCTGAGTACGTGCGTAATGTCCTGTGACAACGCCATCGAATCCCATAGCTTTAGCGCGATCTAGAACCGCAGCAAACTTAATCTTTTCATTACAGCGAAGGCATGGATTAGGTGTGCGCCCAGCTGCGTACTCACTCATAAAGTTTTCAACGACGCCATCGTGAAACTCCTCAGCCATATCCCATATATAGAAAGGAATACCTATCTTGTCAGCTGCCCGGCGAGCATCGTGAGAGTCCTCGATAGTGCAGCAGCCACGTGCTCCGGATCTGTACTTCTGAGGATTAGATGAAAGCGCTAAGTGCACGCCAATTACTTCATGCCCTGCTTCAACAGCGCGAGCAGCAGCAACAGCTGAGTCGACTCCACCGCTCATAGCGGCGATGAGCTTCACTTCTTGTTCGCCGCTCTACCGCGTGTAATTACGGTAGGAAGAACTGAGAGTGCAAACTCAACATCCTCTTTTGTGCTTGTAGCACCTAAAGAGAAGCGCAGAGATGACTGCGCAGTTAATTCGCTATGGCCCATCGCTAAAAGCACATGGCTTGGTCTATGAACACCTGCGTTGCATGCAGAGCCTGTCGAACATGAGACCTTTTCGGAGTCCATCAGCAGCAGAAGCGAGTCGCTCTGAGTTCCAGGAAAGGTTACGTTAACGATTCCGGGTAGACGATCTGCATTCACACCATTTATATAAGCATCAGGTACTGACGCGCTAAGCCCTGCCTCAAACTCGCGCCGAAGAGTCTCGATCCCTTTACGGTCGTAATGCTCGGCGCTCACCGCAGCGGCGAATGCGACAATCGATGGAGTGTTAAGCGTGCCGCTTCGGATCTCGCGCTCTTGTCCCCCACCATGTAACAGCGCTGGAATCTCAAAAGCTCTGCGCAGAATGAGCGCACCGATTCCGAGTGGTCCACCAATTTTGTGAGCGCTCAATGTCATCGCTGTAACACCAAGATCTTTGTATGAAAGTGGCACCTTAGTAAAGCTCTGTACAGCATCTGAGTGAACTGCAATTTCTCCAGCGATCTTTACAACCTCTGCAATTGGTTGGATCACGCCGGTCTCATTATTTGCGTGCATTACCGAGATCAGTGCTATCTCACTGCCGCGTTGCTTAACAAGGTTGCGAAGGAAATCTAAATCAATTACTCCATCGGAGTTAACAGGGATGTAAATTACCTCTGCGCCTTCATGCTCTTGCAACCACTGTGCTGGATCGATCACAGCTGAGTGTTCAATCGCTGAAATTACGACAACTTTTTTGCTGCTCTTCCAAAACAAACCTTTGATTGCGGCGTTATCTGCCTCTGTTCCAGATCCTGTAAAGATGATCTCAGATGGAGCACAGCCAACAGCTTTTGCAATTACTTCTCGGGCATCCTCAACATCCTTACGCACGGAGCGACCCTCGGTATGCAAGCTTGAAGGGTTACCAAGCTTTGAAAGAGATGCCGTCATCGCTTTGAGTGCAGCATCTGCCATCGGCGTAGTTGCCGCATGGTCTAGATATACGCTCATTGAACTCAAGGGACTAGTGCTCACAGGGGTAAGTCTAGTTGAGCGAACCCAACTGAGCTGATGCGGCTACTTACGCTTTATGCGCTTTAACGCCCTCTGTTGCCTGCGGAAGTACGGCAAAGAGGTCTCCGACAACACCAAAGTCTGCGAGTTCGAAGATTGGTGCTTCAGGATCCTTGTTAACAACGACGATTGTTTTACTTGTCTGCATTCCAGCGCGGTGTTGAATTGCACCAGAGATACCACAGGCAACGTATAGCTGTGGGCTAACAGTTTTGCCTGTTTGACCAACTTGTTGCGAGTGCGGATACCAACCAGCTTCGGTTGCGGCACGTGATGCGCCAACAGCCGCGCCAAGTGAGTCTGCAAAGTTTTCAACCGCAGAGAAGTCACCATCTGTTCCACGTCCACCAGAGACAACGATGTTTGCCTCAGTTAACTCTGGGCGACCACCCTTAACAGGAGGTTGCGCCGATGTAATTTTTGCCTTCTTTGAACAGTCTGCGATTGTGACTGACATGCTTTCAACAGTAGGTGAAGCCGTTGCGGTATTTGCCTCAATAGAGTTTGGGCGCACGGTAATGATTGCGACACCCTGTGCGACCTTTGAGTGAACCGTTGTTGATCCACCAAAGACCATCTGTGTTGCGCTGATATCTGCAGCAACATCGATCGCATCTGTAATCAAACCTGACTTTGTTGCAATCGCAACGCGACCTGCAATCTCTTTTCCAGTTGCATGAGATGCGATAAGTACCGCGGCTGGCTTGTGCACCTCAATAGCTTGGGCAAGTGCGTTTGCCATCGCTGGAACACCATGTGCTGCAAAATCATCTGATTCGATAATAAGTGCTTTAGCGATTGGACCTGAGGTGAGAGCACCCGCTAGGGATGCGCCTTTTCCTGCAGGTGCAAGAACTACGGCTGTTACCTCACCGATGCGAGCCGCTGCAGTTGCAAGCTCTGCAGTTGTCTTAGTTGCCTTATCGCCTGAAAAATCAGCAAGAATAAATACGTTGCTCATATCAACTTCTTTCCGGACAGGAATGTCACCAGAGAGTTTCCAGCTTGGCCTTCATCGGTAATCTTTTCACCAACTGCACGTGGTGGGCGTGGTGTTGCATCGATAACGGTTGACCATGCGTTCTGCGCAGCAACACCGATTGCAGCAAGATCTTTGCTCTCGATAACTTTCTTCTTCGCAGCCATAATTCCCTTAAAGGATGGGTAACGCGGTTCGTTACTCCTTTCTACAACGCTTACAACGCATGGAAACTCTGCGTTAATCTCATCGACGCCAGCCTCAGTTACTCGTGTAATTGAAACCTTCTTTGCAGCTGGGTCAACTGTGACCTTTGACGCAAAGGTCAGCTGACCCATTCCAAGTCGCTCTGAGATCATCGCTGGAACAACGCTCATGCGTGCATCTGTTGACTCTGTCCCACAAATAATTAAGTCGTACTCACCCTTAAAAATTACGTTAGCAAGAACTTCGGTTGTAAGAAGTGCATCTGCGCCAGCGAGCGCTGCATCGGTAACAAGAATCGCATCGTTTGCACCCATTGAAAGCGCTTTGCGAACCGCTTCGGTTGCGCGCTCTGGTCCCATAGAGATAACGGTGACTATGTTTGGTCCACCTTCTTCATTTCCGCCATGTGCCTCAACGATGCGCAGCGCCTCTTCAACTGCATACTCATCGAGATCGTTTAGAACAGCTTCAATGTTTTCACGGTCGAGAACACCGTTGACCATCTTCTTCTCTGCCCATGAATCTGGAACCTGCTTTACACACACTGCAATCTTCATGGACGGTACTTTACTCATCAGTAGCATCTCTTACAAGGCAGGGTGCGTAGGTTTTGTAACGGTAACATCGGACTATGGCGCACACAGGTTCGGGAAAGATGCTCGCGATTGTTGCGCCCGGTCAAGGATCACAAACCCCCGCGATGCTCTCCTCTTTATTAGAGAATCCTCAAAACCAGGCTCTGCTTCACAGCTGGTCAGAGGCGATCGGGCTAGATCTCGTGCGCCTTGGAACCACGGCAGATGCTGATGAGATTAAGGACACCGCTAATGCGCAGCCACTCATCGTCGCCGCGGGTCTTCTATCTTTTCGCGCCTTAGAGGCTACAAAGTTTTCATTAGTTGCTGGCCACTCCGTCGGTGAAATAACCGCCGCCGCCATCGCAGGGGTTATCTCCCCTGTTGATGCGCTCACTCTTGTTCGAGCACGTGGGGTTGAGATGGCAAAGGCGGCAGCGGCAAAGCCATCTGGAATGGCTGCGGTTTTAGGTGGCGAGCGCGAAGTAGTTTTAGCAGCAATTGCAGAGCTGGGCTTGGTTGCAGCCAACGACAACGGTGGCGGACAAATTGTTGCCGCAGGTGATGTGCTGGCGCTTTCAAAGTTAGCTCCAGAAGGTGCGCGGGTTCGCCCACTTGCTGTGGCTGGGGCTTTTCACACCTCTTATATGCAATCCGCAGTTGAGCCATTAAGTGCCCTGGCTGCTGCGATGGAGGTCTCTGACCCAAAGGTTGGGGTTATCTCCAATAAGGATGGTGCCGTTATTACTAATGGGCGCGAAGTCCTCGATCGCATCGTGGCTCAGATCTCCAACCCTGTTCGATGGGATCTATGTATGGAAAGCCTTGCATCCCTTGGTGTTACCGGCGTCATTGAAGTGCCACCTGCTGGAACATTGGTTGGGTTGATCAAACGCGCTACCCCTTCAATTGAACAGTGTGCCTTTAAATCACCAGCAGATCTGCCAATTGTTCTTGAGTTTGCAGCTACCCACGGAGGTAAGTAATGCCGATTAAACCCACATCAGGTAGTGAAAGCAGCGTTCTCTCTGTCGGTGCATACCGTCCAAAGCGGCTAGTTCCAAACTCGGAGATTGTTGATCTCATTGATTCAACGGATGAGTGGATTGTTCAACGCACAGGAATTGAGTCACGTCGCTTTGCTGGTCCAGATGAGAGCGTTATCTCTATGGCCCAAGCCGCTGCAGAGCAAGCTCTAAAGCGAGCCAAGTTGAGCGCAGATGAGATCGACACAGTAATTGTTGCAACGATTACCTATCCTCACCAGGCACCAAGTGCTGCAACGGAGTTAATTACCAAACTTGGAAATACCAAAGCGGCTGCATTTGATATCAACGCAGCGTGTGCAGGTTTTTGCTACGGCGTATCGATGGCCCATGACTTCGTTAAGGCTGGAACTTCGAAGAAGGTTCTAGTTGTCGGAGTTGAAAAACTTACAGATTTTGTTGATCCAACAGATCGCGCTACCGCCTTTATCTTTGCCGATGGTGCCGGCGCGGTCGTTATCGGCGAATCAGATGAAGTCGGAATCGGTCCTGTTGTTTGGGGCGCAGATGCCGACGCCCGCGATGCCATTGTTATGAACCCGCCTTGGACAGATATGCGCTCTGCTACTCAGAAATCGATTGCAGACATTGCCTGGCCAAATATCTCTCAACAAGGTCAGACCGTTTTCCGTTGGGCGGTTTTCTCTATGAGTAAGGCGGCGATTAAAGCACTTGATGCTGCTGGTTTAACCGTTAACGACATCGATGCCTTCATCCCACATCAAGCAAATGTGCGCATCATTGAAACGATGGCAAAAGAGATGAAGATGCCAGAGTCGGTGGTAATTGCAGATGACATCCGAACAAATGGAAACACATCAGCTGCCTCAATTCCGCTTGCAATGGATGCGTTGCTGATAGCGCACCCAGAGCTTCACGGAAAGTTAGCGCTGTTGATCGGATATGGCGCAGGTCTCGTTTATGCGGGCCAGGTCGTTCAACTTCCGCCTAAACCCTAAATTTTTAGGCGCAAGCGGGACTCTTACTCGTAAGTAAGTGCTCTCGTGGGAGAGAATTACCAACTGTTCGACCAACACGTTAAATAACAAGAAAAGGAAACAAACAATGTCGCTCTCACAAGCTGATGTACTTGCAGGATTAAAAGAGATCGTAGAAGAGGTTGCCGGTATTCCTGCAGCATCAATCGAACTTGGTAAGAACTTCACTGAGGATCTTGAAGTAGATTCACTCAGCATGGTTGAGGTTGTTGTTGCTGCTGAAGAGCGCTTTGGCGTGAAGATTCCTGATGAGAAGGTAACTGATCTTGTAACAGTTGGTGACGCTGTCGATTTCATCGTAAACGCAGCTAAGTAGTATTAGAAAAATTTAGGTTCTCATGTCACAACGTCGTGTAGTCGTCACAGGTCTTGGAGCAACAACCCCTCTTGGTGGAGATGTTGCTTCAACCTGGACCGCACTTCTTGCTGGAAAGTCTGGCGTGCGTCTTCTTACAGAGGATTGGCGCGAGCTTCTTCCTGTGCACTTTGCTGCACGCGTTGCGATGGAGCCGGCTGATCAGATGGAGCGCGTTGAGATGCGCCGACTCGATCGATCAGAACAGTTTGCACTCGTTGCATCCCGTGAGGCTTGGAAGGATGCGGGCTCACCTGAGGTTGATAAAGAGCGCCTCGGTGTTGTCATCGCATCAGGTATTGGTGGAGTCATAACTCTGCTTGATCAGTTTGATAATTTGAAGGAAAAGGGTGCACGAGGTGTAAGCCCTCACACTGTGCCGATGTTGATGCCAAACGGTCCGGCTGCAAACGTTGGACTCGAGCTACAAGCTCGTGCAGGTGTGCACACACCGGTGAGCGCATGTGCATCAGGTGCCGAAGCCGTTGGTTATGCACTTGAGATGATTCGCACCAACCGCGCAGACATTATTGTCAGCGGCGGTGTTGAGGCTGCCATTCATCAACTACCTATGGCTGGCTTTGCTGCGATGAAGGCGCTTTCAACCCGCAACGATGCACCAGAGCGTGCATCTAGGCCATACGATGCAGATCGCGATGGCTTTGTACTGGGTGAAGGCGGCGGAATTCTTGTTCTTGAAGAGTATGAGCACGCCAAGGCACGCGGTGCAAAGATCTACTGCGAGTTAGTTGGACAAGGACTTTCATCCGATGGGTATCACATTGCAGCTCCAGATCCAGATGGTTCGGGAGTACAGCGCGCAATTAAGTTCGCACTTGCTAATGCAAACCTTTCGACAAAGGACATAGTCCACTTAAATGCACACGCAACCTCTACACCTGCAGGAGATGTTGCGGAGGCAAATGCACTTCGTTTAGCGCTCGGCAAAGATGCAGATCATGTGGCGGTCTCGGCAACGAAGTCGATGACAGGACACCTGCTCGGTGGCGCTGGTGCAATTGAGTCGGTCTTTATCGTCAAAGCTCTGCAGGAGCGCATCGCTCCCCCAACTATAAATATTGAAAACTTAGATCCAGCTGTAACGATCGATGTTGTGCGCGATCAACCTCGCAAACTTCCTGATGGACAGATAGCAGCGCTCAACGACTCATTTGGTTTTGGTGGTCACAACGTCGTATTGGCGTTTGCGACCCTTTAACGATGAGCACACAAGAGGTCGACCCTCGCGATCCGCAGCTTCGTATTGCACGTCTGCTTGATCCAAAGACCACGCAACTTATAACTCCACGCGATGAAAGTGGAATGATCGCTGCAACAGGTTCAATCAAAGGAAATAAGGTAATCGTCTTCGCATCCGATGCAACGATAAAGAGTGGTGCACTCGGTGTTGCCGGGGCAAAGGTAATTGTTGCCGCATATAAAGAGGCGATGTCACAACAACTTCCAATCATCGGTATCTGGCACTCAGGTGGTGCACGTTTAAGTGATGGCGTTCTCTCCCTTGATGCATTCGGTGAGGTCTTTCAAGCGATGATCCTTGCAAGCGGTCGAATCCCACAACTCTCTCTTGTGCTTGGACCAACCGCAGGTGGTGGTGCTTACGGCCCTGCACTCACAGACATCGTTGTGCTTGCACCAGAAGGTCGCATCTTTGTTACAGGCCCCGATGTAGTGAAGAGCGTTACCGGTGAAGATGTTGATATGGCGATGCTTGGAGGCCCTGAGGCTCACAGCAAGAACAGCGGCGTTGCCCACGTTATCGCTTCAACTGAGCAAGAAGCATTTGATGAGATTCGCGACGTCACCTCACTCTTTGCAGATCAAGGCCATATGAAGACCGATCTTGAGGATATTGATTTATCTGTCTTTGTTCCTGATGTTACAAAGCGCAGCTACGAGGTGCACCCACTTATCGATGCGGTCCTTGATAAGGATGGCGAGAAGTTAGAGCTACTTCCCGTGTGGGCGCAGAACATGTCAACAGTTTTGGGTCGCATGGGTGGACGAACAGTTGGTGTCGTTGCAAATAACCCTGCACATATCGGTGGAGTCCTCGACTCCGCCGCTGGTGAAAAAGCTGCACGCTTTGTACGCACCTGTGATGCTTTTGGTATCCCACTTATTGTTATCGCCGATGTGACTGGATTTCTTCCAGGCGCAGGTCAGGAGTGGGAAGGTGCTGTTCGCCGTGGCGCAAAGCTGTTGCACGCATTTGGTGAAGCTGTTGTTCCACGCGTAACTTTGATTACACGACGTGCATACGGTGGCGCTTACGTCGCAATGAACTCAAAGGCACTCGGTGCAACCCGTGTATTTGCTTGGCCAAAGGCTGAGGTTTCAGTAATGGGCGCTGTTGCTGCGGTGCGCGTTCTACACCGTCGCTTACTTGCAGATCTACCTGAGAGTCAACGCGCTGACATGGAGCTTGAGTTAGCAGCAGAGCATGAGCGGGTTTCAGGTGGTGTTGCGCGCGCAGTTGAAATCGGTGCGGTGGATGAGATTATCGAGCCAAGCCATACGCGCCAAGCTTTAGCTAAGGCGTTAGCAAGTGCACCACATCGCCGTGGAGCTCACGGCAATATTCCGCTGTAGAGGATTAATCTGTTTTAAAGGTAACTGACACAGTCGATGTAACGGTCTTTTCAATAGTTGAGGTGTCATAGGCACCGGTATCAGATGTCATCGTTGAGTCGGGTGTTGTTACCTGGAAGACACCGCTTTTAACTGAGATAACAGATCCTACAGATCCACCGACAGCCTTGGTTATCGATTGCGCACGAAGCTTTGCATCGGCCATCGCTTCCTCAAGTAGCTTCGGGCGAAGATCTGAGAGGGTTGAGATGTAGTACTGAGGGCCGTAGTTGTTAACACTCACACCGCTTTGCAGAATTGAGCCAATGCCTTGTGAAAGCTTTGAAACTAGCTGAACATCCTTTGTGCGAACGGTTACATCGCGGGTCGCTCGGTAGTTAAGTATGCGTCCTGTGTTGTTGCCGTTTACATACTCCTCGTTGCCATAGGTTGAAACCGGACCGAGGGTAAGAGCGGTATTTGGGATTCCACCATCTGTTAAGTACTTAGAGACCGCTGCAACATCAGAGTTGACCTTAGAGACCGCATCGGCAACTTGAGAGCGAGATAGTGAGACAGAGAGAACCCATACGGCGTTATCTGCTGTGGCTTGAGTACGCGCAGAGCCTGTTACAACAATGCCGTTGTTGGTGCGGGAGGCAAAGCCAGATCCAACGAGTGAGAGTCCGACACCAATTGCCGAGGCAAGAATCGTTGAAGCGATAATGATTGCTAGCGCTTTACGACGTTCGATCTGAATAATTGGACTCTCTGGTTGCATCATTGGTGTTGTCATATTTGCATCCTACCTCTTTAGATCGCCTTAAGTCTTACGACCTCTTCGATTTCAACGTTTCGAAGTGGTGCTAGCTCTAATTCCCAGGCTTTTCCAAAGATTACAGATATAGATTCGCGGATTGATTCCTCATCAAAACTCTTTGCAAGCGCCGCTTCAATGAGGTGCTCGCCAACAATGATGTTTCCAAGTCCATCAATTTCGCTACGGTGCATTCCAAGATCTGGTGTGAATCGGAAGTACTCGCCACCACTCACCGTTTCCTCACGAACCTCAAACCTTAGGTAATGCCAGTTTCGAAGCGCTGTTGCAATCTTGGCCGACATTCCGCGCAGCTCTTTAAACTCAACAGTTGTTCGATACGTTCCGGGAAAGTGCGGTTGTACTTTCCAATCAATTTGCAGAGAGTTGCCCAAAAGAGATTGCAGCCCCCACTCAATATGTTGGCGCAGCGCAGACGGGGCGCTATGAATGACGAGATAGCCTCCAGCACGAACCTTCTCGTGGGCAGGCAAGGACAACTGCTTCATGTACTGATCTCCTAGCAAGGTGCGCCTTATGCGACCTTCCCCAGCCCATATGCGCTTGCTAGATGACCTATTTTTACACCTCCTCAGGCTCAACGTCTAGTCGGCGGTTAGGTTTACCCCAGCGTAGGCAGTACCCTTAATCTCAGTCGGACGCTTAATCAGTACCCGTTTCATGTTTTGCATAATCGGTATCGCTGGCGCAAGAGGAAGACCGTGTTTGAGGATTTCTTGAACACCCACATATCGAAGGAAAATAAATACATGGCAACAGGCACAGTTAAGTGGTTCAACTCTGAAAAGGGTTTCGGTTTCATTGCAGTTGATGGTGGCGGACAAGATGTTTTCGTTCACTACTCAGCTATCCAAGGAAACGGATACAAGTCCCTTGAGGAGGGTCAGGCAGTTTCATTCGAGGTCGTACAGGGTCCAAAGGGTCCTCAGGCCGATGCAGTGAACGCTAACTAATAACACTTACTAGTTAGAAAATCCCCGTCAGGAAACTGGCGGGGATTTTTCTTTGCCTGATTACGACTTTGGCTCTGGTGGAACCTTGCCGTAGTTTTTAAGTTTTACAAGCTTTGCTGTGGGATCTAAATCCTTGCCAGCTTTCCATGCATTTAAATACTCATACGGAGTTAGCGCTCCTCGGCGCACCCACCAGATATTTGGCTCAGTTGGCCAGGAGATTCCAAAGTGAAGATGCGGCGCTGTGCCTCGCGCGCTACCTGAAGCACCTATCTGTCCGAGAATCGTTCCCTGCGTGACTGCAACCCCTGGTTGAATAGATTTTGGTATCGATCCCTTAAGCAGGTGAGAGCCGTAGTAACGCACTCCATCCTTTCCAATAATCGATACCGATAGACCGCCTCGGTCGATTCCGTTATTGGGCGGCTTTCTCCAACGATCTACTCGGTTAACCTCATCAACTACACCATCAATCGGTGCCAAGAAATGGCATACGGCGCTCTTCTTGTTTAAGACGATGTCGTTAGCAGGATAATCATGGTGGGCCTGCACATACTTGACCTTGCAATCTGCTTCAACCGGAAAAATATAATTGGGTGCTGCAACCGCTGCAGGAGCGCTAGCTGTTAGAGCTAGTGAAATCGCCAGTATTTGCTTGAGCATGGCGCAAGGCTATCCATAGAGGGTGCCAATCATGAGAAGATAACCCTGTGCGTTCCCTGGGATATTTTGCGATGTTGGGATTTACCGTTATCGGATCTTTTTGGTTAGAGATTGCACTCAAAGTTGGGGTTCTTCGTCGAATTAAGCGAGCCATGTTCAGCATCTTGCCGGTGAGTACTCTCTTTATTCTTTGGGATGCATACGCCGTTTCTCAAGGGCACTGGTTCTTTGATCGTGAGCAGATCGTTGGTATCTACGGTCCCTTTGATATTCCCCTTGAGGAGTACCTCTTCTTCATCGTTGTGCCGCTGGCTGCAATCATGACAATCGAGGCTGTTACAACAGTTAAGCCTCATTGGAGGCGCAAATGAACTACACAGCGATCGCTTTGACCTCATCGATTACCTTTGCATTAATCGATCTAACTCTGCTAAAGCACTCACTTTTGAAGACTAAGTACTTTTGGACCTCTTACGCGATCATCGTCCCGTTTCAGTTGCTAACCAACTGGTGGCTTACCTCTCGAGGAATTGTCACATATAGCCCTGATGCCATTATCGGTCTGCGAATCGCTAGTGCTCCGGTTGAGGATCTCTTCTTTGGATTTACTCTCATCCTCGGGGTGCTCCATATGTGGGAGTTTTATGGTCGAAAGGGATATCAAAGTAAATGAGTGAAATAGGTTTTCTCTTTGATCTAGATGGAACTCTGATTAACTCTCTTGAGTCTGTCGATCGCGCTTGGGTTGCAACAGCTAAAGAGGCGGGTGTGCCGCTTGAAGAGCTTGGTCGCTTCCACGGAATTCCAGCGCTGCAGGTTTGGCGCGAGCTACTCGTCGGTGGAACCGAAGCAGATGCCCAGTACTACACAGAGCGCGTGCTTGGTCGCGAAATTATGGATACTGAAAGTGTTGTCGCAAATCCAGGTGCACATGAACTTCTTGCAGAGTTAGATGAGCGCAAGATACCTTGGACGATAGTTACATCAGGCGTTAAACCCCTTGCCATTGCACGTACAAAGGCAGCTGGTATTCGTTTTCCAGAAAACTCTGTCACCTTTGATCAGGTAAAACAAGGCAAACCATTTCCTGAGCCTTACATCCTTGGGGCGCAGCGCATCGGTCTTCCTACCTCAATGACATGGGGCGTTGAGGATGCACCGGGTGGAATTCGTGCAGCAAAGGATGCTGGCTGCACAGTGGCATCGATTGCCACAACTCATAAGAAGGGTGATCTACTTGAGGCGGATCACCACCTCGAATCACTGGCCGACTTGTTAAAAATAGCTGGACTTAAGTAATTAACTAACTGAAGCAACTCCAAGACCTGAAGCCTCATTAGCGATAAGTGCATCTTCAACCGTTGCAAAGTCAGGGTTAACAACACCGGTCTTAATCTCTTCTACCCATGCTTGAAGTTCAGCGATGTATGAAGGTTCAAACTTTCGCATCCAGTTGGTGTCCATCTTTCCACCCTTGTTTACTCCAGCTTCGAAGTTAGCGCGGGTAATAACATCACCGTGGATACCGATTTCTAGAGACCCGTTCTCACAGAGAACCTCAACTCTGGTGTCATATCCGTAGTGTGCAAAGGCGTAAACATCCTCAACGAGGGTGACACCGTTTTTAAGCTTGCCGATAATAATGAGTGGATCTGCAACACCTGCAGGTGATGTCTCAGAGCGACGTGGATAGATGCCCTGCACAGACTCCCACTCTGAGTTAAACAGCCAGCGATAGATATCAAAGTCATGAATTGCAATGTTTGTAAAGAGGCCAGTCGATGTGATGTTACCTGAGTCGGTATTGCGACAGATTGCACGCACCATAAGTGGCGCTCCGTACTCCCCTGTTGCAATGAGTCGACGAACTTCACGGTAACCAGGATCAAAGCGTCGCATAAAGCCGAAGTTGATCATCTTCTTGCCAACCTTAGACTCGTAGTCGCGAATCTCTTGGGCGATTGCTCGCGCATCCTCAAGTGTTGTTGCAATCGGCTTCTCACAAAGGATGTGCTTGCCAGATTTAATTGCAAGGCGGAGGTGCGCAACATGGAATGAGTCTGGTGAAACAATTATCACCGCATCAACATTTGCATCATTCATTAAAGTTTCAGGGTCATCTGTTTGTAAGGTAACAGTGCCAAGCTCTGCTGCTAAATCTGCAACGCGTTTTGCATCAATATCTGCAAGAGCGACAACCTGCGCACCTGGCACATGCGCCTTGATATAGCGAGCATGGCCCGCGCCCATAATTCCGGTACCGATTATTCCGACTTTAATCATGGGGTATATCCTAGTGATAAGTTGCAGGTGATAACCTCAGCCGTTGCCTCAAAGGGACGGTAGCTCAGTTGGTTAGAGCCCCGAACTCATAATTCGGTCGTCGTCGGTTCAAGTCCGACCCGTCCCACTTAGATATTCAAACTATTTTGAGCTCGTTAGATTCAAGAACGCCTTTGTTGAAAACGTTTCATAAAACTTTAAAAAGCTCTGATCACTCGAATACGGTTAAACGCGCCCGAATCCGTTAGTTGTCGAGTACCTGACCCGGTTCCCATTGATACTCCGTACATACTTCCTACGGCATACTGGCTCACTCCAGGATTGCTTGAATCAAAGTTAGATGAAGTCCAATAATATGTGTTTGACCAGCCCGGAACAGAGTTTGCAAAAGCGTAGTCATATAGAATTTGTTGCTCCTGTAATGATGGTAAGAACCAATCATTCTTACCACCACCTCGATAATCTTTCACGATTTTCAGAGCGAGACCTGCTGTGTTGCATAGTGAATAGTTGTTATAAATTCGGTTTGTGTTGTAAGCCCCGTACCCGATGTCATCCAAAAGTTTGTATTGAACTCCATAACCCCAACCAGCGGGTGGCGAGGTATTTGCACTACACATTTGATACTTTGGGTCAGTTCCTGCAGCAGTTGGGCTGCCAGAGTTATTTGGCAAAGAGCCTGATGGAGCAACCTCTAAATAATTCATATAAGTTCCAGTTGCTTGATTTAGAAACGGTGTTGTTGCAGCATAAAATACGGTTCCACCACCAGGTCCCGTGTCACCGAGGGCGCAATCCCCACCTTCGGCGCAACTTAAACCTGGATACATTTGGATAGAAATATTTTGTAGTTTGGTCGGATCAATAGGTGTAAGAACAGTCCTAGCCATACCTGTCCCTGAGTTAGTCCCTCCAAAATAGAATTTACTTTCGGTGTTTGAAACCGGAATAGCCCACGAAGTAATTTGAAATCCACCTTGATAGCCTGCTGCCAACTCCATGACCCAATTTCCACATCCAGTTCCATTAAGTTGGGATACGTTTGAAACGCTAATAGTTGTAATCAAGTATTTTTGTTGAACTGGATCAAATGTCATACCTGGTGGATCAACAAAAACATCATTGTCACACGTAGTAACTCTCTGTGCGCCTGCAGCTAAATCGACTGGGTTGCCGCTATTAAGCACTAAGTTACTCGCGGCAAATACTCCTGCGGAAAGATTAATTACGATGAAAATCCCTAATCCAATTAGCCAAGGCTTTTTACGGAAATAGGTCATAGTGCCTAATTCTCAAATAATTAGTTTTCGATTCATATATCCCGCTGACACCTATTTAGTGGTCGTCGGTTCAAGTCCGACCCGCCCCACTATCCGTTCTGCCGCCCGTTTTTCAGGGGCACAAGGTATCTCCGTGTTTGAGTGGCTTTCACCGGTCGGAACTCAATTACAAACGAGACTCCATTTGCACAAGATGCCGCCACTCCATCTGTGTTATCGATAGAGGATGCGCGCACGCGCAGGAACTTTGAACCCCCACTGCCGAGCACACCTGAGTTTGCCGTTACTCGAATAAACCTTGATTGGATTGTTAATCCACCGACCGTGCCAGTCTCAATTAGTGGCGGTCCTGTCGAAACCAGTGAAACGTTGCTAGCAAGAGAGCTCTGACCAACCGAAACTGTCGTAGCTGAGATTGCACCACCAGAAGAGTTAGCCACTTGATCAAAACAGACATAGGCGTTGGTGGCGGTGGCAAATCGAATCCCTGGAAGCTCTTTAGAGGTGAGGTTTGGATCGAAGGGAATATAAGAGGGATAAGTTGCAGTAACTTCAGGAACTACCTCAACAGTCAAAGTGGAGGTTGTTGTGAAAGTTTCACTGCCAAAGGGATAGGTAACGCGATAGTTTGCAGAGTAAGTTCCTGTCGCAGATGCAGAAAGTGAAAAGGTTGAGCTTGTATTCGCGACATTTGAAACAGATGCGGTTAATCCCGTAGCCACACCTGAAAGGGTCGAGATTTGCGCACCTTCTGGCCCGTAGTAACGGAAGGTGCTTCCCAAGGTTCTGACAGCACTTGTATCTTGTTCATTGTTCCTAACCGTAAAGCTGGATGCTCTTCCTGCCACAATTTTCACTGTAATTGGGCATGCCGCGTATGTTGTAAATCTGACATCATCAATTAGGTTGCCATATCCAGCCGCAGGTGAAGTCAGGTTATTAAATAGAAATCTCGTGCGAGAAGTCGACGGTGTGAATGTTCCTGAAGACTGAGCCCAAGTTGAATTGGATGTCGCAGTATGGTCAACCGTTGTTGCAATAGTTGCACCATTGAAGGGATCTTGCTGTTCGGAATCGGTCCAAATTCCATTTGAAGCTGCAGGTCTCACTCCGTTGGCTGGAGAAGGTCCAGATCTAAATCGAGAGACTTGATCAGAGTTGGGAGATATGCCAGCGCGGTGTTTATGCCAGTAACTCCAGAAGACTCGGGCATTACTAATTGTTGATACATCTTGATACAAGCCTTGCCTGCTACTTGTTCCATCGCCCGCTGTATTGGCTGCAATTTCCGCAATCTTTGTACCTTGATAACTGTACGAATTACCGGGACCAGTAATTTGATTAGTTGAGGATCTGTTTTCTCCACTGGTATCCCAAATTTCAAAAGCGCCATCTAGAGCTGTGGTTTTCCAATCCGTGGAACCATTCTCAAAGGACCCATTAAGAATTGCTCCAGCTCCGGAACAATCGGTAATAGTTGTATCTCCATTAGATGTGATTTGACTACTAACCGTTGAGTTTGTTGAGGATAGATTAGATCTATTTATTGCTGTGACTCTAACCGTATAGGTACCCGAGGGAATATTGGCAATGGAACAACTAGTTCCCGGAACTCCTGTTGAAGTTGAAACAGAAACAGTACAACTAAAGTTTGTGGCGGTAGTTCCTGCTGAGTTATATACCGTCGCAACGAATTGGCGGGTGCCTGATGCCGCCTCGCCAATACCCCATAGTCCGTTATGGCTCCAGTTAACATCAAATGAGCCTGTCACTCCCGATGTTTGGCTTACAGTCACGTTAGTCGGTGGATCAGGTGTTGTAATTCCGGTGTAAGTACTGACTCGCATTGACCACACATCAATCTTTTGATTAGCGCCACCCGTGGAAGCCGTAAATCCGAACTTAAAAGTATCAGATTGAATAAATTGTCTTGGGACGGGTATATCTATTCTCTCTGATCCATCCACATAAAGTTTAATCCTTGGATTTGAGATGGATCCACCATCGACAAGGACTCGATATAAATGTGAATTCGATGCATTCCGAGTGGTCCAAATTCCATCAGCAACAAATGTAGTTACTCCTCCTCGAGTGAGAGATGTCGCCGACGAAGTCTCTGACATTGCGACCTTTGGCGGAGAATTACTTGATATCGGGCAGTAACCATTTCTCCGATTTGTGGCCGACCCCGTGCTGCCAACAGGACCACGGACAACAATTTGATTACCAATATTCCATGAACCATCCGAATACTGCCCTGTCGTTGGACTGTGATTTCCGACTTGTCTAGAGGCCGTTGCAGAGTTATACCAACCTGCCGTATAAGTTTCGGAGGTTGTCGTTGCAATTCCATTTCGAGATATTGTTGAAGAGTAAGTTCCGTTTGTCATGCTTGTAGCATTCCAACACGTGTCTCCACCGAAAGCACGCCCTGAGAAGTTTCCATATCCATCCAAGCCAATTCCAAACAACGCGGCACTTACTCCATCAGCGCTTTGCGATGGAGCCGAAGAGTAGCCAAGAGATCCACCTGCAAAACCGGATTGTGTACTTGTATCTTCACCATCCTTTAAAAAGAAAGTAAAGCCATCGGCGGCGAATTTATAATTTATAGAGTTGATAGTTTCAGAGCTTAAAATTGTAGAGCCCCACATTGCGGCGTTAAAAGATATATCTAATCCATTGTTGGTCGACAGTTGTTTATCGTACAAAACAAATGTTGCCTGATTATTTACGGCTGATGTCAGGCGAAGTGCGCCTTGACCTACTGTATTTGTTTCAGATGATCCTGCATACTCTCCCCCCGTTAATGCTTCACTCGTTCTGGCAGTATAAGTACATCCAGATATTGAGGTTTGGGTATTTGTAGAGGTGTTGTTGACTCTCGTGAGATCACCACTTCCCGCGGTTAGGCAGAGAGGATATGCAAAATTGGCAGCACTTAAAGAACGATATGTCATAACCCAATCATCGCGAGTCGCTAAAGAAGATCCCTGAAAATCTTCACTGGCTAGCAATACGAAGACGTTTGCTTCATTCGAGGTTACCGTGGCCGAATCTTGACCTAACGTATTTGTAATTCGTACTGAGTAGAGGCCGCTCACCGCTGCTGTTACCGTGTCAATAGTTACTGTTGCGCTATTGGTTCCTGATATCCGATATGTAGCGGTGGTTGTATCGGACAAGTTTGCTGCCGTATCACTATTAGTGGCACGAAATCTCCATTGGTAGCTGAGGGTGCCGCCATCTGTCACATTTGCCTGAGCTGAAATTGTGAGCTGCGAATTCAAAGCCGGGTTTGCAGATGCTGGTTGTGTGGTGATAGTTGGTGTATCTACTGCGTGTGAAAAAGCCAGGGTAAGCAATTGAAGTAGCAGAATTATGCTAATAAACAATCCGATTTTTGGTCTGGTTTTTTGAGGCAGATGAAGATCGACTCTTTTCATGCGCAAGGACTATCCCGTAACAATCAAATTTATCTTTGCAAGATCACTTGCCACAATTGTTCCTAGATCTAAGTCGGTGCCCACGCCCCAAGTTCCAAAGGAGGTTCTACATTTATAGGGTGTTCCACGGTTAAATGAGACGGCAAAAGGTGCCGTCAGGTTGCTAGGTAGTGGGCTATATGTGCACTCAAACTCAGCGTTTGCATTAGAAGTGGCATCACTTGCTAGCTTGATATTGATTTGAACACTTGCTCCTCTACACGCAGCGGTGAAGCCGGATAGGTTAATGCTAGATAGCTTGTACTTTCCGGAGACTGAATCAAAGTACGGGGAGATAGTTACTCCCAAACTTGGCGCGGTAGAGGTGTCATTTAAATCCTGATTACATGGACTAACGCTTCCAGCAAGAGAGCCAATATTTGGTCTGACTGTGTAAACGGTTGCATCCTGTCCATCACGCCCTGGCGTTCCATCAGCTCCAGCTGCACCTGCAACACCGGGTGCTCCAGGGGCGCCAGCTGAACCCGCAGGCCCTGCAGGTCCAGCTGCGCCATCTTGACCTGGTGCACCAGCAGGGCCAGCAACTCCAGGAACTCCATCTACTCCAATACGACCATCACGACCCGCTGGTCCTGCAACTCCGTCAGCACCTGCAGGTCCCTGAATAACAATTAAGTTTTGATTTAGAGAGGAACCGTTAGATCCTGAGTTATTACTTTGTCCACCAGTTGAGTTGGAACCACCTTGAGAAGAGTTTCCTGAGTTTGTAGTACTTGGTGCAACACTCTCGGTGGATGTCTTGAGTGGCTTAAAACCAAAGAATGAAAGTAGCAAGATCAAAACGAGTGCAATTGTCGTCTGAACCGTTGTTCTACGACGTCGACTACTCTCTAAATGGCGCAGGTACCTCTCTCGTTCAGAAGATACTCTCCGCGCTCCACTCTGTCTTGCTACCGAGTTATACAGATCATCAGCGCTTTGAACCCCTTCGGATAATGGTGAAGAGATAAATGGCGAATCATCAAAAAGTATTGCGTCATACTCTGCGCGCTTATCTGGGTCAGATAAAACACTAAATGCTTCGATGACCTGTTGGAAGAAGATCTGTGCATCGGCATCGTTATTGCGATCCGGGTGGTACATAAACGCTAAACGGCGATAGGCCCCTCGAATTTCATCACGGCCTGCAGAGTCTGGAATCCCCAGAATCTCATAGTAGTTTCTATTTTCAGCCATGGTTTATCCCAAGAATCCAACTGTCAGTCCAGCGTATGCAAAGAGCATGAAAACTCCACCTACTCGATAAACCGCTGTCATTGCCTCACGCATATACCAACGTGTATCACCAGGCTTAGGTGCACGGCCTATTAACTTTAGGAGGCCAAGAATAAATCCTGGCAGCGCTGCTAGAACAAAGATCGTTTTGGATGCAGAAGCAGGATCAAGATTCAAAGTATTTATGTACTCTGAGTAAGCACGCCCAAAGAGGGTCATAATGACCATGGCTGGAACACCTATAGGGATAATTTGAAAGAGTGTTGAGCTGTTTGGGAATCTATCCTTCACAACTTTGATGATGTTTGGAAACATTATGATGAAGAGTGCGGCCCAAATCTGCCAGGTAACCCCTAAGAATGAGACAGCAAAGAAGAGAAAGATGAAGGCTTTTGTGAACCAACTTGCCAATCTATAACTACTACTTTGGCGATTTAGGGATCGGGGAGACAGATAAGCCATGTAGTAATGGTTCTTTTGGTTTACATATCCTTCAATAAGATAGCGAATCGCTACCGCTATTCCGGCTGTAAATCCAATTGTCGAGGCGTGCTTAGTGAGTGGAAGCTGTAGGTGAGCAAAGCCATCGAGAGCTAGGACTATTGAGCGAACAGCCCAGCCTGCGATAAGTGAACCGACCGTGACATCAGTTATGCGCTCCCAAATATTTGAATCTTTACGGCTTTTACGCAGTGCACGGGTTGAGTTTGCGATAAATGATGGCGTGAACCACAAAATTGCAATTCCCATGAATGTTCGCACATCGTAAACATTTCCGAATCGATCGCTTGTCAGTGCACATAGACCGAATACAAGGGCTGCGATAAATCCCGCTCCTGCATCAAAGCTTCCCAGGATGATAATCGCAAGCGATATCGTCAGTGATGGGGCTGATATTGAACCTATGCCTGAGATGTCTTGAAAAGCTAAGGCTCCTAGTAAACCACCGATAATCGGCAACAATAAGACTAAAGCTCCCAATGAAAACTGAAGATACCCACTATCTGCAATCAACCGGGAAGTAAGTGGAGAGAATCTATTTGAAGTAATAGTCGCTACGCTGCGAAGTTGATCAAGGTAGGTTGAAGAAATCAAACCCTTGCGATGTGAACGCGAGTCTGATGCTCCCCGTCCGAGTTCGCCGCCGTCAGCACCATCGAATGTTGTTTGATCATCTGAATACTCATCCTCTTTTCGCCGAGCAGGCTCATCGCTAAGCCCCCATACAGCTAAGAGAGTAAAGAGAGTCACCGATAAGGTAGTTATCGTGGCGGTATCTGTAAGAGGTATATATGCGGCACTTTGGTACTCAACTATCCGAATCGATGCAAAATCTTTAAAGCTGCCATCTTGCATAACTGCGTGCACTGAGTAGCTTCCCAATTCAAATGAGGTGGGAATCAAAACCTGGTAAATCTCGCGCCCATCAGATGTAACCCCTGATTTAGAGAACTGAAGAGTCTGACCTTGCCCTATCAAATCTAAGTTGGCGATTTGCGTTGAAATGAGTGGATCAATCTCCACCTGCTGCATCTGAGAACGCTCCCAGGTTAGCGTCGTTGCACCGGCTGCAAATGAAAGAGGCGATACCAGCATAAAAGCCAGCACCGCTCCTGTGAGGAAAAGCTTTCTCATGGGGATTCCCTGCGGTGACTAAAGATCCAGGAGATCAAGAACGCTCCCGCAGAAATCAACAGCAGGCTTATAGCGTTAAAGAAGTGACCGATATAAGGAATCTTAGTTAAAACAACGGATTGAATATCGCTGCTTGGAATTAAGCCAATATCTGCTGCAGGGTTTGCATCTCCTTTGATTGTAAAGCCTTTGTTTGCATCCCCTGCGATAATTCTGTGTGACCACACCGTAATAGCTTTGCCATTTAAGTCTCTGGCGTTATAGAGAACTACCTTGCCTACTTCTGGCTCGACCAACTTAGTAGAAGCGGCAATTATCAGGTCACCCGCTTTGATCGCAGGCTCCATAGAGCCGGTCAGCACAACTCGCATCTGCATAAATCCTGTTAATAGGCTGATTAAAAAAATCACTCCAGCTAATCCAAAGGAAGCCTTGGCCATCTTTTTACTTACAAAAGAGCGCTTTGCTTTTTCTGGGCTCCACGCAAACTCTTTCGTTCTTGGATTTACCTTTTCATCCAGCACAAGTGGATCTTCACTATCAAAGAGCGGGACCTGAGATATCGAACCATCCACATGCATAAAAGCTGATCGCACACGACCTTCAGGTGTAGTTGTGCGAATTAAGATGGATTGAGCAAACTTGGTTTGAGCCTTTAGCCAGAGATCAATCTCTAACTCTTTACCAAGGAAGAGAACATTTTTTCCACTTGGATCAAAGCCAGCAGGTGGGCGTAGCACAAGCGCGGTCGATGGATTTACTCCTTGAGAAGTATCCATCCCCGAATAAGTTAACTACTTATTAGCTAGCTGAGACTGCGATTGTTGTGATGCCTGATGCAGCAGTATTAATAGGGGTGAGCGCTGTTGCTGCGGTCAAGCCAGTACCCGATGTTCCACCCCAGGTAAATGTCTGTACTCCAGTTAAACCAGTAATACCCCATGTTGTTGAGTAAGTCTGACTGTTTGCTTTGAAAGCCATTGAAAGAGTTTTTCCATTACATGCATCAGTATCAACGCCAGCCAAGGTAATAGTTGTTAGTTCATAACGCTCATTTGTCGCGTTATATGTTTGCTGGGCTGAGATAGTTGCCAGCGAATCACATGCTGTAACAGATGCAGCACCGGCTCCAAGATTTACGGCATTACCGCTATTGAGCGTGATCGATGCAGATGCGAATACTCCTGCAGAGATAAGTGAGACTCCGAAGAGCGCAAGTACAGCGATAACCCACTTATTCTTGAAATCAACCTTCTTCATAACCACTCCAATACTTAGTAACTACCTGTCTGGGGTAAAGCGTAAGTTGGTGATGTCTCGAATAGGCAGGCGGAATTGACCCCTAATCGGCTGTCCCCCGTATCCCGTGTCCCCCGTTATTACTTCCTAAACTCAGAGCATGTTGAGAAGGCGCAGAAAGGACCAACCAGGTCTTCCTATCGCCTCATACCTAGAGGGGCGCATTGTCCGCACCTCCCAAAACTCTCATTCGCAGCTTCGCAAGCGAAAAGTTGTACCAAAAGGATTAGTCCTGGGATTGGCGATCGCACTAACCACCTCTGGAGTCTTTGCAACAGTGGCCATCACGCTACGTGGAAATAGTTCTACGCAGGATGGCGTTGTCAGTCTTGGAGTTGGTCAGGCGGCAGCAAACAGTTGCAATACTGGAACGAGTGTAAAAACCGACACCATAAGCGCATGGGATGACACTTACTCAGATTTCACTCTGCAGCGCATCAATGTCACAGGCGTGAAATCAGATTGCCAAAACCAGGTAATGACTCTCGTTGTCAATATGGCTGGTGGAACAGATATCAATGTCAGCTGCACACTGCCCGCTTCATCATCATTTACATATGAGCAAGCAACCTTCGTCTTTACTACATCCTCATACTCTGCGGCAACAGGTGAGCGATCTTGTGCGACCTTTACGCCTTATCCGAAGTACATGGCCTCAATATCAGCTGTTGCTGTCGAGATTAAGTAGCCCCAACTTAAAACCTTGGGCTGCAAGAATCTGTTGCATCTCTTTATCCTTTGCTCCTAAAGCGTAAATGGCAGCAAGGCGCACCACCGATTTACGTGCAGGAGCAACATCTAAAAGTTGATAGATAACTGGTTTGGCCGCAACATAATTCTCTTTAGCTAGATACGCATTGGCAAGCAAACCTAGTGCGTCTAAACATCTTGGATGAGTTTTTAAGATTCTCCGAGATGCAGCCACGACATCTCCGCTTGACATATCTACAAGACCAACTTGTGCATTTGAATAAACGACGCAAGGCAAGGATTGAGTAGCAACATATTGAACCCGCCCGCCCTCTCTCTTTGTTGCAAGAGCACTATTGAGGGTAAGGAACGAAAATGCAAACACTGAGGTGATTACAAGTGAAATAGCTGCCGTAATCGCAACTATCGGCAGCAGTACCCGTTTAGCAATTTCGGAGGTAGCTTTGTTCCTACTTCGCAGATCCTCGCCAATTACAAAGCCAGCTATCATCCAGAAAAGCGCTTTGTTTGGAAGGGTTACTGGACTAATGAGTGAGTTCGTATAGAAGACAAGAAATGCAATGAGTAGATATCCATAAATCCCCCCGCCTTTGCGGTTGATGAGGTTAATACAGGAGTAAATGACTATCAAGATGATGGTTAAGAAGGCTAATGTCGAGAAGATGCCCAAAGTCGCAAAGCTCTGCATCATCGAAGAGTGTGCATCGTTTGCGATAACAAACTCCGTATTTTCGACCGAGCTAAACGAACGGTACTTTTCGTAGTAGTTACCGTAGTTATCAGGTCCAACACCAAATGCGAAATTATGAAAGAACATCTGTGCAGCGCTGTACCAAAAATCGGCACGAATCCTTACATTTACATCATCGCCGATTCCAGGTATTTGGATATTGGCCATCGGAATGAGGTAGATCGCTTCACTCCAGAGTAGTAGCCCGAGGGTTGCTACAACTTTCCAAACCGTTGTTGAGATCTCTGAAAAATCGAATACACGGAGTGCCTTTACGGAGGCGATACAGAGAAGTACTAAAGCCAGATCTACAAAGCCTTGTTTTGCCTCAATCTTGAATAGGACCACAAGAGAGAGGATTAAATAAAGAGGAAAGACGTACTTTGGAAACCCATACTCTCTAAAGAAGAGAAAGGCTAAAAGCAGTGTCGTTCCAATCCACGCCGAAAGAAAGTCAAGGTTTCCAAGGGTGCTACCTGCGCCGCCACCACTCGGAAGAAAGATGCGATCGTAACTTTGTAGCAGTCCAAGCAGCGTGACGCTTACTGCTCCCCACGAAGCCCCAAAAAGAACGGTAAAGAACTGATCCTTGCTTAATGAGGTTGCTGCGATTGCAATCAGAGTGAGCGACCAGAGCGAGATTAATCCATTAAATCTTCCGGTATCACCAATTAATCCAACTACTTTGTCATCACTTAGAATCAATGAAACTAAGGTAAATAGCATCAGGGAACCAAGAACATAAATAACGCTCTTGGATAATTGAAAATTTCTATTGACTACGATTCTGACTGCGCAAACGAATCCAATAAAGACTAAGAGAATGAACTGCGGTGCTGCGTTTCGATCAAATGTTCCAGGAGTCACCTTGCTTGGGATGTGTATAAGAGCTAATAATCCGAGAAGTGCGCCAAATAGGTGCGCAAAGGTAAGCGTCTGCCTAAATTCCAAAAGCTTGTTCAATCTTTAACCTAAAAAGGGCTTAACAACATAACCTAACAATGGGATTGCCAGGAAGGCTCTACCTACAACAGAGTTAACAGGAACCAACTCTTGGCCGGCGATTGTTTCGATTTGAAGAGTTCGCGCATCGAAGGTGTTAGAGGGGCCGAAGTAGATTTTCTTAATATCTTTGAAATCAGTTACTGCAACCGTTGGATTTCCAAGTGTTACGGATGAACTCTTCTTATAAACTACAAGTGAACCGGTAGAAGGTCCAAGCGCTGTTTTTGCACCGTTGGTTGGAACTACTGCAGAGATCCCAAGGAGTGCAAGCACAACAACGATTATCGCTACGGTTCCTGCAGTACCTATGAAAGCTCGCGTAAGAGATCCAATAAAGCTACCGCTACTTTTCGTGTCTTTCTTTGCAACGGGCAAATCAGCTCCATACGTTTTCAGACCTAAGTAAGGCTCTGTTTTTCTTTCAGCATCTTCAAATCTATCTGTCGGTGCGCTTATTTGGCTTTGTGCAACTGGTTGGGCAACATCTTTGGTGTTCTCAGAGTTGCGACGTTGTCTACGTTGTAATCCAGGACCGGATGCGCTCAATAAGAATCTATTAGTTGTCTCGTCGGGACGACCCGTACCTTGCCATGTTGCAACTTCGACAACAGTCCCTGGGGGCAGCTCACCAAGGACCAACTGATGACCCTCTGGAAGTTCAACGGATGCAGCAAATCCCTCGAGGTCGGAGTTCTTCTTGTCCTCTAACTCACCGCTCATAGATCACCTGTTTCCAAACGAGTACTCAAATGATATTCAGCGTAAATGGACTACCAATTTATGAATGACCCCTATTAAGATGACGGCTAACTGGGGAGCAGGAGGAAGCCAAATATCTATTCTCTTTTCCATGGCCACGCTCTCTGAAGCAATCCTTCTGGAGGATCATCCTCTTTACCGCGAAGGGCTGAAGGGCTACATCAGATCTAACATTCCCGAGATCACCTTTACCTATGAAGGTGAGAGCTTTTTGAAGGCTAAAGAGGCTGTCGAGAGGAAGAAGCCTGAGATTGCAATCGTTGATCTTCATCTTGGAGATGGAAGAACGCCTAGCGAGATCGTCGGATACTTCAGTTCGCAGAATATTCCAGTCCTTGTCATAAGCGCTCTCAATAACTTTGAATCGGTAAAGAGCGCCTTCTCTGTAGGCGCTTCAGGGTTTATCTCAAAGGACTCATCGGTAGAAGAGATTGGCAAAGCTATTCGCGCGGTAGTGCGTGGCAATCAATGGATCTCTCCAACCCTTAGTCAGGCACTTACCTATAAATCTTCTATTGCCGAGCAGTTAAGCTCGCAAGAAAAGAAGGCAGTAATACTTTATGCATCCGGCCTAAAACTTGAGGTTGTCGCTCGGAGAATGGATGTAGCCGCCAGCACAGTCAAGCAGTACATAGATCGAGCCAAAGCAAAGTTCCGAGCATCTGGCACCCCAGTAAGTACAAAGACTGAGCTTTACAAAATTCTGCGACAAGAAGGACTTATAGATTAAATTGAGAAAACTCCACCGCCTTGAGAATGGTGTCGAGGATTTCGACATCGCCGAGACTGAGTGGCGCCGAATTACCTCAATCGCTATTCCAACCCTTGCTGGAATCTCTACGGTTCAGGCACTTTTCGCTGAACCACTATTGCAAGGTTGGCAGTTACAACTCCTTCTTGGAAATCTTCTTCTTGCACTTACTGGCTTTTTTCTTGAAAAAAGGTACCAATCTAACTTTAGTTTCCTTCCGCTATATCTTTACATGTTGGCCTCCCCAGTCCTGCTGGGAGATCAACCATTAAATAGCTGGATGTCTATCGGGCTCGTATGCATGGCAGCAAATATTCATATTGCAGGGATTCAAAGAGTAAAAATTGCTGTTATCTCAGTTTTGGCAATAACTGCTTTTCAAAGTTGGGTTGCTTTTCAAAACTTCCCAAGTGTTTCAGATAATAGCGATGTCCAATACTTCTACTCATACTTTGCTGCAACCTGGATGCTTGCCATTGGATTTGGAACGATATTCATTAGACGCAGATATCTCAAAGTTGCCGACAGCGTGCGAGAAATTGTAGAGGATTCACTCGATGATTCCTTGAGCTCCTTAAGTGCAATAAAGCGCGCAAATCTGGAGGATTCAAACAATATTCAACTTCACGGGACAGTGCTCAATACCCTGATCTACTTTAAGAATCTTCCGGCAAAATCTCATACTCCCGAAGAGATAAAGAAGATCATTACCAATGATCTATCACTGCTTAAATCTAGGCCTAAAACAACAGAGAGCCACGGAATTCGAGCGGAGATAATTGAACTTCTAGCTACGAGATCGCGTCATCGAATCGAAGTTTTTCTGGGAGAGACCCCACTCCTTATTGAGGATAAAGAGCTTGAAAAAGGGATAGTTGAAATAATTCGTGAAGTACTTCTTAATCTTGAAAAACACACCAATGCAACTTCCTGCACAATCAATATTTATAGGAAAAATCCTTCACATATTTTGGTCTCCATAGAGGCAAATTCTGTTCAAGATCTCAACTCCCAGCAGATTGAATCTGAAATCTTGGCATCGAAGGCATCGCTTTCTCTCAAGAAACTTGTTAAGAGCTTCGGAGGCGAGTTTGAGGTTTCACCAAAACCCAAATCAGGACAGCTCCTCTATGAGATTTCAACGCCTGAGCGAAGTATCCAAAACACCTTGCAAGAAACACTTGGGGCAGTTCGATACGCAGGGTTAAATGATTTTGCCATTAACTTCACTCGCGTGAGCGCCATAGTTGGCCTTATCCATTTAATCGGATTTGTAGCTATTGGAATGGAGTTGCACCACCTAGTTCTGATAGGTCTCTTTAACTTGACGCTACTTGCTGCCATCGAGACACCAAAGAGTAGACTTTTATTGATTATTTCAAGTGTGCTCTCATTCCTAGTAATTCCCTTTCTCGTAGATGGAGCACAAGAGTGTGAAAATCTTCTTACCCTTCCCTGGATTTTTAATACGATTTTGACTCAAGGCTTTTTGGTTGCCCTTCGAGTTCGATCACATGGTTTGAAGTGGTTACCACTGCTTGTTTTGGCGGTGCAGAGTCTTCTCTATCCACAAAGCTTTGATGTCGCATGCCGAAGTATTTTTGCTGGTTCAGTTCCAGCAATACCGCTGATCGCTATCTTGGCATTTACTGTCTTGAGGATACGTGAGCGTGAATTTGGAGTTGATTTGGAGCAAACACGAAGCATTGCAAAAATCAATGACTCATCCGAGAAGATTGAAAGTGATGTTAACCGCGAGTATGAATCTTTAGTTCTGGAGTTGGACAGTTTCGCCTTGAATCAGGATTTTTCATTACCTAGTGATGAAATTAAGCAAGAGTATGAAATACAGATTCAAAAAATTAGAAACTACCTGATCTGCGCGGAACAGTATCAATCCTTATTTGTCCGTAATTTGTACTACTTTACAAAATCACGTGTAAACCGAGGCCTTCTTACACGTTTAACTCTTCATGGAACCTTATCGATGGAGGCTGAAGGCGGGGCTGAGATAGGTTCCTTATTCGAGTATTTGGCCCGAGAGTTTGATGGTTTGCAGATGGACTTAACCGTAATTGCCTCAAACTCAGTGGACGTTGTTGTTGGACTATCTGAAGTTCGCTCACCTTTGCAACCTGTTGAGTTTGGTTCGATTCATCTTAGGTTTGAAGCCACGCCAACGCTTTAACTAAAACTCTTAACGGGCATCCTCAAGCGCATTTGGTTTCAGAGCTGGGCATGGTTCTCCTGGTGCAGTGTTGCCTTCAAAGTGCCACCATTCATTTTCATACACGCGGCATAAACCATAGATGTATCCATACTTTTCTAGCCACTTAGTCGATATGGGATCGAAGTTATAGTTCACATCAAGAGCCATTCCCATTGGGTGGCGGGAGAACTCGGGCGGTAAAACCCACTTGCTGGCTTCACTTTCACTTCCGAGTTTTTCTACCTCTTCGGCGAAGAGTTCGGCTTGACGCTCCTTACTTCTAAACCCTGAAGTTATTTGAAGCCGAATACCTAAGCTCTTCGCTATCGCTTGTGCGGCCTCAAAGCGTTGAAGGAGAAGTGAATTGACCTTCGAAACCTCTGTGACAGGTTCTTCAATCGCACCATCCCCGAGAGAGATAAGGCCGTTTGTGCATCCACGCTCAACATCTGAGGTAGCTATCGAGGTATTTACCGAATCGAAGCAGAACAAAGGCTTGGGTAGCGTTGCAATAGTCTTCAGAAGCGGATTCTTTGCAGCAACAGATGTATGTGAATAGAGCGATGCGCCTGCGCCAATAGCGCAGATAATCACGGTGATTGCAAGATTCTCTAAATCTCTACGCAGTTTTTTGCTCACGAAGTAACTGTAGACTGAGGCTATGGCAAGTAAGAAATGGAGCGCTCGTGATGCAGCTAAATGCATCATCACTCCTAGCGAACTCGATCACAAATACTCACGTGGGGTGCTCGGAGTAATTACCGGCTCTGCAAAGTATCCTGGCGCCGCAGTGCTATCCACTGGTGCTGCGTATGCAACCGGTATCGGAATGGTGCGCTTTCATAGCTCCTCAGGACTTGCACACTTGGTTTTGCACTCAAATCCAGAAGCTGTAGTTCAACCAGGGCCTGTCACTGCTTGGTTAGCTGGCTCTGGAGTCGATTCGAAAAAGTACAGTGATTTCACAACGTGGTTACGTCACCGCTGGTTTACATTGTTAAAGAAACAAACAGTGCCGACGGTGCTCGACGCTGGAGCGTTGTACTTAGCGGGCAGATATGAACAACCAACGTTGATTACTCCTCATGCAGGTGAGCTTTCAAAGCTTCTTAACTCTCGAGGAGTAAAGGTTTCCGCAGAGCAGATTGAGGCAGAGCCTTCTAAGTGGGCTGTCAAAGCATCGCAGAAGCTTGGGGTAATTGTCTTGGTCAAAGGCTCTTACACAGTTGTTGCAGATGGCGATCGCGTCATTGAACTCCCTAAGTCAACGCCATGGCTTGCAACCGCAGGGTCAGGCGATGTCCTGGCAGGAATCATCGGTGCACTCGTTGCTACAAACTACATAGAGATTTTGAACTCCAAGCACCGCCTTGCAGAAGTAGCGGCAACTGGAGCCTTTATCCATAACAGCGCCGCTGTTATGGCATCAAAGGGTGGGCCGATATCAGCCTCATCAATTATCGATGCAGTACCTGCTGCGGTAGGAAAACTTCTCTAACTACTTTTTGTGGATAGATTTCTCAAAGGCATCATCGATAATCTTTGCAATCATCAAAATGTCTTCATGCGAGACAGGCATCTGCCCTTTACCTGCAATTGCATCCTTTACCTGAAGGTAAAAGCCAACGTAGTTTCCTGGAACTGATTCGTACTCAACAACCTCTGAGCCACGATGCAGATAGGTCTTTGAGCGAACATCGATCTCCCACTTTCCATCGACTGGAACTGTGCCGCTAGCAATGTGTCCTTCTTGAGCATCGAGGTCTTGAATAATCAAAGTTCCTTTATCCCCTGTTACACGAATTCGCGGGCCGGGTGCACCCATAGCTTCGCAAGCAGAGAGATAAGAATCAACACCGCTGTCATGCGCGACCATGAGTACTGAGTCATCATCTGAGAATGCGCGAATCGAACGTATCGCTGAGAACTTTAACTCTGCCGGACCAAATAGAGCCGTTGCTGCAGATAATAGGTGTGGTTGAAGATCTAGAACCTTTCCGCCGCCTTCCTCAGGTGTGAGCGCTTCGCGCCACGCATCCGGTGATGTAATCGGTGCCCAACGTTCAAAACGTCCCTCGAGTCTAAAGACCTTTCCGAGTACGCCCTCATCCATCGCTTTCTTAATTGTCAGGGTGTCACTATCTAAACGGCGATTAAAGAAAACTGTAATCGGAGTGTTTTCCTCCTTTGCAATATCGAGAATCTCTTTTGTATCGGCGTAGTTAAGGGCAAATGGCTTATCAACAACGGTTGGAATATGTGCGCGAAGCGCAGCGATCGCCTGAGGTTTATGTCCCATGTTTTGCGATGAGATGACCATTAAATCTAACCCCAGCGCAATGAGCTCATCTGTTGTAGCAACAATCGCAGCCTCTGGGTATGCAGCCTTTGCCTGCGCTACTCGCTCAGGGTTTGTTGCTTGAATTCCAACAACATCAAAGCCAGCAGCCTTGAGTAACGGAGCGTGAAAGATTCTTCCACCAAAGCCGAAGCCGATAACACCAGCGCGAGGTTTAGTCATGGCCAGAATGTTACTCCCCGTGGCTAGACTTCTAGCCATGACAAAAAAGCTCGGATACGGTCTCATCAGCGTCGGATGGATGGGTCGACTTCATGCTCGCAGTATTGGAAAACTTTGCGATTTTTACCCCGAACTTGATGCAGATATTCGTTTTATTATCGCCGCCGATCCTGTTGAGTCTGCAAGAAAGTTGGCGGTTGAGAGTCTTGGCTTTGAGTCAGCTTCCGCTGATTACATGGAGGTGATTAACCATCCCGATGTAGATATCGTCTCAATCTGCTCCCCTAACTTCCTTCACCATGAAATCGCAATGGCTGCAATCAAGGCAGGTAAGGATTTTTGGATTGAAAAGCCAATGGGACGCAATGAGATTGAGTCAAAGGAGATCTCTGAAGGCGCGATTGCGAAAAGTTTGATGACCGCTGTTGGCTTCAATTATCGCCACGCTCCCGCCTTGATGCACGCCAAGAAAATGATTGCCGATGGTCAAGTCGGCGAGGTAACAAATGTGCATGTCTCATTTATCGCAGATTATGTAAACGATCCGGCGGGCGCTTTTACGTGGCGATTTGAAAACAAGTCTGCAGGCTCTGGAGTATTTGGCGATCTACTCTCACACGGCTTTGATTTGGCACAGTTTGTAGTGGCAGATATTACGGATGTAATGGCGCAGTCTGAAATCTTTATCAAGGAACGTCGTGAAGCGCCAGCAGGAGCCTCGCACTTTACGAAGAGCGCCGATGGTGCACTTCGTACGGTAGAGAACGAGGATTACGCATCAGGGTTGCTCAAGTTTGCAAACGGAGCACGTGGCACCTTTGAAAGCTCGCGAATCGCAGTTGGGCCAAGCGTTGAGTACTCACTCGAAGTAAGAGGAACAAATGGCACGGTTCGTTGGAATTTTGAAAGACTTAACGAGCTCGAAGTTGCAATGCGCGATGGAGCTAACTATGGATTTACCCGTCGATTGGCAGGTCCTGGTGATGGTGAGTACGCAGCGTTCCAGCCAGGGCGGGGTCTACCTATGGGCTTTGATGATTTGAAATGTATTGAGGCGATGCTCTTTGTTAAATCTGTCCTAACCCGCAAGCAGACTGCGCCGTCAGTATCAGATTGTTATTCAGCTGCCGAGATTACTGCGGCGGCTAAACGCTCTATCGAGTCGGGTACCTGGCAAAAAGTATTGAGTGTTGGCACTAACAGAACGCGCTAGGGGTTGCCCTAGCAACGCTGGCTTTACATCTATCTCCCGGTTTACCGTTGAGTGTGGAAACCGTTGAAGCACCACCTACTGTTCTTGTAGCCAGCAATGATGCATTTGAGTTAGCAACCTTAAGCGCATCGCTTCGCCTCAATAGTGTCAACGTTGTAGGCGAAGCTAACTCATCAGCTATCGCTGACAATCTCTTTCGCTTTCTGACTCCCAGCGTTTTCCTCGTTGATTTACAGTTCTCTGGGATAGATGCACTCGCACTCATCGTAAAGTTTAGAAAAATCAACCCTGGGCTAGGTGTTGTCTTGATGACTGCATGTCCTGATCTTCGCCTTATGGGGTTAACACATGATCAGATTCCAGTCGGTGCACAGATAGTTCTTAAGAAAACCGTTGCAGATCTCTCCGTTGTTAGCTTTGCAATCTCTCACTCCCTCACCGCTGCACATGAAAAAAGTAAATCATCTTGGGTTGATAACCATGGCTCTCTTCATGAAAGCGCCTTTGAGACCGCATTAAGTGAGTTCACCAATATTCAGATGGATACTCTGCGCCTGCTGGCTAAAGGGCTAAGCAATGCAGAGATAGCAAAGGCCAGGTTTGTTAGTGAAAAATCCGTTGAACAGATCGTGGCCAGAATTGCACAGAACTTTCACATAGAACAGGACCACACTCACAATCTCCGTGTGCTCATTACCGGTGAATACTTCAAGTGGCTCGGAGCTCTTAACCGTCAGTAATTACGCGGTAGCAGGTAAAGTCTCCCTGTGCCCACAACGCTCACTCTCGATCAACTTCGCAACCACTGGAACGCAGTTTTAGATCTAGTCGAAAGCCAAGACCGTGTTGTCTGGATCGCTTTTTTTGATGCGCGCTTAGCAAACTTAGAAAATGGTCTCTTAACCCTAGATTTTTCAGATGCTCGAAAGTTTGGAACCGTCCACGAGTACACCGATGCCCGTGCTCGACATACGCAGATACTTCAAAGGGCAATTTTTGAGGTAACTGGAGCCAATCTAGAGATCGAAGAGCTCTCGTGAAAAGAATCAGCGTAACTCTCTCAATCGCGATTGCACTCTTTACATTTACAGGCGCCGCCCCATCTCAAGCTGCTAATTCAGTAACAATGTCACTGACCCAAACCCCTGGTGCGGGCGATCCCATTGTGACAATTTTTGGAACCACTAAACCTGCAAAAGCCGGCTACAAAGTCACCATTCAGATTCTCCTTGATGGCAAGTGGAAGAGCACACGGTTTATTACAAAGACAGCAAAGATTGGTACCTGGAAGGTTGTTGCAACCGCCACTGGTCAAGAGGGAAAGTACACCTACAGAGCTGCTCTCAAATCAGGAAAAAAAGTCCTGTACTCAAAAGCTAAAACGATAACTATCAAGCCAACCCCAAGTATTAGTGAGAACACCGCAGCTGTCATTGAAAAAATAGGACCAGGTGGACGCATCCATGGGGCTGACATCAGCCGATGGCAACACCCCAATGATCAGCCGATTGACTTTGTGAAGATGCATAAGGCGGGTATGCGATTTGTCATGATTAAAGCCTCAGATACTCGCGACGATGCGGATGCACTTTCAGTGAAGTACCTATCGATGGATCGCCATGCAGCACAAGCGGCTGGAATCTATACAGGTTTTTACCACTACGCAGTTCTGCCAAACTCAACTTCGGCGCAAACATATGTTGAAGATGCACAAGCCCAGGCTCAGAAGGTCATTTGGCGCTTAGCTGCTCTAGGCGGATATACCGAAAGAGATCTTCCATACGCCTTAGATCTTGAGAATAACTGTGTCGTAGGCACAACTGCGAACTGCAAAAAATACGCCCCAAAGAAGTTAGTCACGCTGTGGGCAAAAACATTCTTGGCAAAGGTGAAAAAGGAGACCGACCGCACTCCAATCCTTTACTCCTATCCCTCATTCTTAGAGGGCGCAATGGTCCGAGATAATGAACTACGTCAGTACCCATTGTGGTTAGCGCAGTACGGAATTGATCCAAAGGATCCACTTGCACAGCCTGGGATTAAACCGGGAGGTTGTTATGTGCACTCATGGACCACTGCAAACTGTTCATCTACCTGGACTGTTTGGCAGTACTCCTCCTGTGGAATTGCGCCAAAGTACGGTGTACCGGGAAGCCGCCTTGACCTAAATATCTTCCGAGGCGAAGTCGATGCATTTCTAAACTTGATTAAGGGTACGTGGGTACCAGAGCCTGCAGATCAAATGCCAAAGAATGAGCTAAGCCAAATAGTTCTTAAGGCTTTGAAAGCAACCACCGCCGATAAATCAACTACAGCGTTAGTTGATGTCTTTCGTCCAGATGGAAAACCCGTTGTAACAGGTACTGTGCGCTTCTATCCAAGTCCGCTTAATCCAATCTCTCCTGCTCCAAAGCAGGTTGTAGAAAGAGCTTCGAGTGGCTCATGGAAACTTTCAATTAAGGGAATCCCAGCCGGTACATGGGAGGGAGAGGTTGGCTTTATTGATGCAACGGGAACGCATGCACAAAGCAGAGTTCCGGTCTCACTGGTCATTGCACCAGCGCCTGAAGTGACACAAACGCCAACTCCTACCGCTACGCCTAAACCCTCCCCAACAAAGAAGCCAGTCGTTGATGGCTGTAAGAATCAGATAAAGAATTAGCCGGTAGACTTCAACAATTATGAAGTCGCAAAATCTTGGTTCGGGTGTTGTTCGCTCCGATTTAGAGATGTCTGATGGGCGCACAATCCGGTACTACGACTCAAAGGGCCAAGTTCGAAATGCAAAAGATCTCCGTGAAAAAGAGGAGCAGCCAGGTATTGGTGAGCTTCGCTTAGATCCACTGGTAAATGAGTGGGTAGTTATGGCATCGCATCGACAGAGCCGAGTATTTCTTCCACCTAAAGAGTTGTGTCCACTGTGTCCAACTACCTCAGAGCTACTTACAGAGATACCGGATTCAACTTATGAGGTCGTAGTCTTTGACAACCGCTCCCCTGCACTTCGGGCCCCTATTGGTGATTGGGCTCTTCCCGATTTAGTTGGTCCAGATACAGATGCCGGAACCGCAGCAGGAAAGTGTGAAGTCATCTGCTTTACAGATTCACATGGTGGATCATTTAAGGATCTCTCGGAGCGACAGGTTCTGACTCTTCTTGAAGCTTGGAAGGATCGCACCCGCGAGCTTTCCAAGCTGCCGTATATCGAGCACATCGCACCCTTTGAAAATCGAGGTGAAGAGGTCGGTGTAACGCTCTCACATCCACACTCTCAAATCTATGCATACTCATACATACCTGCACGGGTTGAGAAGATGCTTTCAGCTGCACAGGATTACAACCTTTCAACTGGCAAGGTTCTCTTTGATGATGTTGTAGCTCGTGAAATCCGAGACGGCGAAAGAGTGATTGCAAAGAATGAGTATTGGATCGCCTTTGTCCCATACGCAGCTCGATACTCCTTTGAGATTCACCTTGCTCCCCTAACTCCTGTTGCCGATCTCTCCGAACTTAGTGATGAGGCAAGTGCTGCCTTTCCTTCTATCGCACTCGAAATTACACGCAGACTAGATGGTGTTTTTGGAATCGAAATGGCTTACATCGCAACATGGCATCAAGCGCCCGTCCGTGAAGGTCGTGACTTGCTGCGTCTACATTGGCAGATAACTAGCGTGAGACGTGCACCCGGAAAGTTAAAGTACTTGGCAGGAAGTGAGTCGAGTATGGGCGCATTTATTATGGATCTACGTCCAGAACAATCAGCTGAGCAGCTGCGACAAGTAAAGCTTTAAATTACTGGGCAGGTGTTATAGAGATTACTTCTACGCCGCCAATTGCGTTGAGAACATCAACTAAGTCGCGTGGATCGCTGCCTGGAACTGCAACGGTAATCTCATCAAAGCCTCGGCCATCTTCTGCTTTGATGACGACAAGGCCGCGGATATCTCCGCCGGCTGCGCCGATTGCAGAGGCGATAGTTCCAAGAGAACCAGGGCGATCTGGAATCGCAACGTGGAGTTTAAAGAGCGCCATAGTTTTCCTTTCGACTATTTGAGATGAGGAAAATCTCTTTACTGGGCTCCCTGACTTGGATTCGAACCAAGAACCTGCCGGTTAACAGCCGGCTGCTCTGCCATTGAGCTATCAGGGAATATTGTGCAGAGCGCACTCTAGCGCAAAGCCACAGGTGGATAAAATCCACATTTTTCTAGCGCAGAAAAAGCGAGGTTAGAGCGAACCTAGAGCCAGTTCGTGAAGTCCACGTCGGGTGGACTCAAGAGCTACTAATGCCGCAAAGGCCTCGTTGTACTCGGCTTCATTCTCAACTGGATTAAGTCTTTGAAGACTTGATTTCAACTCTGCAATGGCGCGAGAAATACCGACCTCGCGAAGTCTGGCGATGATACTTGCAACGTATCTTTCAGAGACCTCTCCATCTGCTCGAATTGGTTCAACGTTTAATTCGGTAAAGAGCGCACGCATGTTCTCATTTGTAATCTGCTCAATAGATAACTCGCCTTCAGGTGCAACCTGAGTAATCACCGCAGCTAGCTCTTTATACGCTGGGTGGGTAAATGCTTGAAGCTCAATATCTTTCCAAGCAGTAGCAAGATCTGGCATCTGAATCTTTGCCTTCAAAACCTCACGCTCCAACATCAAACGTGGCTCAGCAGGATCTGGTCGCCAATCACTTTGTGCCGCTGGAGGTTGCTCATCCTGTCCTTGTGTAGGAGATTTTTTTACACCTTGTTTAACACCTTGAGCAACCGCTGATGAGACGAGTTCAACTTCAACACCAAGCCAGCCAGCTAGTAAACGTGTGTACTCGGGACGTAGCGACTTATCGCGAATCTGTGCAACTAAAGGTGCTGTCTCTTTAAGTGCATTAACGCGACCCTCTGCTGAGTCCAACTTATGGAGCTTAAGTTCGGTTCGGATTGCAAACTCAAAGAGTGGAACGCGCTTTGCAATTAGATCCCTTAGCGCTAAATCTCCCTTTTGTTGGCGTAGATCGGATGGATCAAGACCATCGGGTTCAACTGCAACGAAGGTCTGTGTTACAAACTTTTGATCCTCACTAAATGCACGCATTGCAGCTTTTTGTCCTGCTGCATCACCATCAAAGGTAAAGATAACCTCACCACGGAATGCATCATCATCCATAAGGAGTCTGCGAATAATGCGAATATGGTCTGCACCGAAAGCGGTTCCACACGTTGCAACCGCGGTTGTTATTCCCGCTAAGTGAGCGGCCATAACATCTGTATAACCCTCAACGACAACAACTTGGCGCTTCTTTGCGATCTCCTTCTTGGCCATATCTAATCCATAAAGCACCTGGCTCTTTTTATAGATAGGGGTTTCAGAGGTGTTTAAATACTTTGGTCCCTGATCCTCTTCATCGCTTCCAAGTTTGCGAGCACCAAAGCCCACAACATCACCGGAGATATCTCTAATTGGCCAGGTAAGTCTGTTTCGAAACTTATCTATAGGTCCGCGCTGCCCCATCTTTGATAGACCAGCAAGCTCAAGCTCATCGATTGTGTATCCAGCGGCGCGAAGATGCTTGGTTAACCCATCCCATTCATCTGGTGCATACCCAACACCAAAGTGATCACATGCAGCCTTATCAAAACCGCGCTTTGTCATGAGTTCGCGTGCATGTGCAGCACCTGATGAAGTATTGAGCTGATCTTGATAAAACTTTGCAGCTGCAGCGTTTGCTGCGATAAGACGTGATCGGTTTCCGGCAGGTGCTGCATTGAAACTCCCTTCTTCATAGCGAAGGGTGTATCCAATGCGATCTGCTAGGCGTTCAATAGTTTCAGTAAAACTTAAGTGATCGATCTTCATCAAGAATGCGATGACATCTCCACCGGTTTGGCAACCAAAGCAGTGGAAGTAACCCTTGCTAGGAGTTACGTGAAATGAAGGAGACTTCTCGTCGTGAAATGGACAGAGCCCTTTTTTCTGCCCTCCGCCAGCGTTCTTTAACTGAACGTAATCTGCGACAACCTCATCGATCGGGGCTCGATCGCGGATGTATGCAACATCCTCATCCTTAATGCGACCGCTCATGAGAGCACCTTATCCAAGTGAGCTAAGACGCGCATGGAGCGCATACGCACCCGGGTCGGTCAAGTTAGATACTTGATCAATTACGACGCGCATGCGGGAGTTTTCATCATCGGCTCTCTCCCAAGCTTTGTTGAATAAGGAGTCGATCTCACGCGGAGCCTTTGCAAAGAGCATTTCTACCAACTCTTTAATAACCACCCGCTGCTTTGCATACCGCTCTTGAGAAGCGGCAGCGTTTATCAGGTAGTGCGCAGCAACGGCTTTGAGTAGGTCTACCTCAATCTTTTGCTCGCGCGGTATCTCAAGGTTTGCGGCGTACCGTGAAAGTGGAGCGTCTCCGTATATGCGACGTGTTTCATACTCTGCAGATTGAACAAATCTTCCGATCAACTGTGACGTTGAATCCTTTAATCGTGCAAGAGATCGATGTGAACCATCGTAGTAATGAGGCCAACAAGATAGCGCCTCTAAACGTGTTAACGCCGCGGCAGCCTCTTCCTTGGTTGCCTCTGATCTATAGCCAACGGTCATCACTTGATAAAGGGTCTCGAAATCATTTTGGAAATCCGTTGTCTTTACATTGCCAGAAAAGATCGCATCCTCTAAGTCGTGAACTGAGTAGGCACAATCATCTGACCAATCCATAATCTGGGCTTCGATACATTTCTTATCTGCTGGAGCACCTTGGCGGACCCAGTTAAAGATCTCAACATCATCGTCATAGACACCAAACTTGCGTGGGTTTTGCGCACGAAGCCATGGATACTTAGTTGCAGCATCAAGGGATGCGCGTGTGAGATTTAAACCAACGCTCTCACCTTCGCTATCTACAGTCTTCGCCTCAATACGAGTAAGCAATCTGAAGCTCTGTGCATTTCCTTCAAAACCACCGTGATCCTTTGCGACCTCAGCCAACGCCTCTTCACCGTTGTGTCCAAAAGGTGGGTGTCCTAAGTCGTGGGAGAGACATGCAGTCTCCATTAAATCTGGATCTGCACCGAGTGACTCGCCGAGTTCGCGACCAATCTGTGCGCACTCAAGTGAGTGTGAGAGACGGGTGCGTGCAAAGTCGTTCTCCCAAGGAACAGCGATCTGAGTCTTTGCTGCAAGTCGGCGCAGCGCTGCAGAGTGAATTACTCGTGCGCGATCTCGCATGAACTCGGTGCGACCTGCACGTTTTGCAGGCTCGAAGAAGAAGCGCTCTTTATCGCGATCGCTATAACTCATGTGCTTACCCTAAGTGGTCGCTGATGTGGATTCCCCTGCGACCAAGGGTTACGTATGAGAGATAGGCGCCTGCTTCACGCACAAGGTATCGGGTTCCAGAGTTTCCAAGAGAGTTAGGCCCGCTTTGCACCGGCGAGCAGCTAGCTACCGCACCCAAATCATTGGCCATCGTCATAGCTCGACGACAGTGATAAGGATCGGTCACGATAATGACATTCTCAATCTTTCTCTTTTGCATTTCTTCAACATAGCTTTGTGTTGAAACCCAAGTATCTCGTCCAACCTCAAGTGCGATGACCTTTGATCTTGGAACACCGTTTGTGCGAAGCCAGTAACTTCCAGATGCCGCCTCGGTTGTTCGATCTCCAGGGGCTTTTGCTCCAACGGTCATAATCAGTGGAGCAAGTCCAGCATCAAAGACGCGCTTTGCCTCTATCAAACGGGCTTCAAGAACATCACCAGGTCGACCATTTAACTGAGCCGCACCCAGTACAACTATGACATCAGCGTTACGTGTCAGCGTATTTCGCGCAGCACTCCACGTAACGGCAAGTGCATACGTTGGTACAACAACTGCTATCAGCAGAAGTACGGCAACAATCTTTCGTATGAGCTTAAAGATCATCATCCGCCTGAGAACGCATCCTCTAGCTCGATCTCTGCTAACTCATCTGGATCATCTAGCCAGCCATCGGGCAAGGTTGGCGGGCGACCATGGCTAACTCGTCCACGTGGCTTTTCACCAATCTCCACCGGATAAGGCTGATCAACTAATTGATCTAGTAGGGAGCGAAGCTCCTCTAACGATGAGTGCATACCAAACTGTCTGCGTAGCTCACTATTTACACGAAACCCCTTTAAGTACCAAGCCATGTGTTTGCGCAGATCGCGACAACCGCGATCCTCTGATTCGAAGTAATCAACGATTAGTTGTGCGTGCCGAAACATAACTTCACGCACCTCATGAAGGTTTGGAAGCACGCGCTCACTGCCACCACCAAAAGATTGAACAAGATCTGTAAAGAGCCATGGTCGTCCAAGGCATCCGCGGCCAACAACAACTCCGGCGCACCCTGTTTCCTTCACCATTGCAACACCATCTGCGCCAGACCAGATATCTCCGTTACCAAGTACTGGAACTCCAGTTGGCTTTAAGTGTTCAACTAAGTGTGTGATTGCAGACCAATCAGCTTTTCCTTCATACATCTGCTCTGCGGTGCGGGCGTGTAGTGCCACCCAAGCCACGCCTAAATCAGCGGCGCTCTTTGCTGCCTCTAAATAGGTGTGGTGATCGGTATCGATACCGATGCGCATCTTTACAGTGACTGGAATTCCAAATGGCTTTGCAGCTTCAACGGCGGATTGAACAATCGATGTAAATAATCTGCGCTTGTATGGAAGGGCTGCTCCCCCACCTTTGCGGGTAACTTTTGGTACAGGACAACCAAAGTTCATATCGATGTGATCGGCTAAGTTCTCTTTTCCTATCATCTCAACCGCTGCACGCATTGTGTGTGGGTCGACGCTATAGAGCTGAACAGAGCGAGGCCATTCACCTGGTCCTGGAACAATCATTCGAAGTGTCTCGGGTCTGCGTTCAATGAGCGCACGTGCAGTAACCATTTCAGATACGAACAATCCGGCGCCTTGTTCACGACAAAGTTGACGAAAGGGTGCGTTGGTAATTCCAGCCATGGGAGCTAGAACTACTGGTGGATCGATGAAGTGATCACCGCTAGATAGCGGTAAACGAAGCGGTTCTAGCAGCCGAGAAGACGTGGTGCTAACCATGCTTCGACCTTATCGAGAGCGATGCGCTCCTGCGCCATCGTGTCACGATCGCGAATAGTTACAGCATGATCCTCGAGTGTCTCGAAGTCGATAGTGATGCAGTACGGAGTACCGATCTCATCTTGGCGACGGTAGCGACGTCCGATTGCACCGGCATCATCAAAGTCGATGTTCCAGTTCTTGCGGAGCGCGGCTGCAAGATCTCTTGCTTTTGGCGAGAGATCAGCGTTGCGAGAAAGCGGAAGAACCGCTGCCTTTACTGGTGCGATGCGGTGATCGAACTTCATCACAGCGCGCTTTTCCATCTCACCCTTTGCGTTAGGCGCTTCATCCTCTGTGTAAGCATCCATCATAAATGTCAGCGCACAGCGATCTACACCTGCTGCAGGTTCGATCACATAAGGAGTCCAGCGCTCATTCTTTTCTTGATCAAAGTAGGAAAGATCCTTACCTGATGCTGCTGAGTGAGCCTTTAGATCGAAATCGGTACGGTTTGCAATGCCTTCAAGCTCGCCCCACTCAGTTCCGTTGAACTCAAACTTGTACTCGATATCTGTTGTGCCCTTTGAGTAATGCGAGAGCTTCTCTTTTGGATGCTCAAAGAGGCGAAGACGATCTGGATTGATTCCAAGATCCTTGTACCAATTCAGACGAGTTTCAATCCAGTACTTATGCCACTCTTCATCGGTTCCTGGCACAACGAAAAACTCCATCTCCATCTGCTCAAATTCACGGGTACGGAAGATGAAGTTTCCAGGGGTAATCTCATTGCGGAAAGACTTACCAATCTGGCCGATACCAAATGGTGGTTTTTTGCGTGATGTAGTCATTACCTGATCAAAGTTAATAAAGATTCCCTGAGCTGTTTCTGGGCGAAGGTAGGCAAGACCTGACTCATCCTCAACTGGTCCAAGGAATGTCTTGAGCAAACCTGAGAACTGCTTTGGTGTTGTGAACTGACCCTTGTTGCCGCAGGCAGGACAGTTCATATCTGCTAGGGATTCAAGCTTCTTCTTATGTTTTGCTTCGTACTGTTCCTCTAAATGATCAGCGCGGTAGCGCTTGTGGCAAGCGGTGCACTCTGTAAGTGGATCAGAAAATGTTGCAACGTGTCCTGATGCTTCCCAGACTTCACGTGCCAAAATTACAGATGAGTCGAGGCCGACTACATCTTCGCGACCCATAACCATGGATTTCCACCATTGGCGCTTTACATTGTTTTTGAGTTCAACTCCGAGGGGACCGTAATCCCAAGAGGCGCGAAGGCCGCCATAAATCTCTGATGACGGGAATACAAATCCACGTCGCTTTGAAAGTGAAACGATATTTTCTAAACGGTCTACGGCCATAACTATTTTCTCCATCCGGCTGGCTGTCGGCGAAAAGCAACGGTCGTTGCTCACGTATGGGGTTAGTTTACTCGTAAGCTCCAGGCTCATCGATTGCCAAGGCGAGCACCGGAATAGCCTCAAGCTTTGCGCGGGTTGAGCTAAGCGCTCTGCGATATGAGCCCACGTTCTCCCACTCAGTCGTTAGTACCCACAGAGTTGGCTCATCTAAGTTTTGCCCAACCCTTGCGGTGACAAAGCCAGGGGCTTGCGCCAAGACCTCTTTAACCATTTCGAGCTGGGAGCGAAAATCTCGCCCCTCGTTGAGTGGGATTGAGAACCGTGCGATCGCCAGCATGTGGCCAGCCTAAGGGGTTGGCTTTAGAAATGAAAATCATTTTCATTTATGATACCTTTCCTCCATGACATCAGCTCTCGTACTCGCAGCCATTACCTCACTCGCTACAACCGCAGGCGGATTTCTCGCCATCAAATCTCGAGACCGCCTTCACCTAGTTCTCGGATTATCTGCAGGTTTACTGCTCGGATTAGTCGCATTTGATCTTCTTCCTGAGGTCTTTGAACTCAATACAAATACCTTTGGCAACGTTCCTGTCGTATCAATCGCCTTCGTTGCAGGCTTTTTACTTCTTCACTTTGCAGAGCAGATTTTCGGCTCACATGAACCAGCTGAGTCTGATTACGCCCACGACCACAATCACTCAGCCAACATTGCTGGAACCCTTGGAGCGGTAGCGATGGGTGGTCACGTCTTCCTAGATGGTGTTGCTTTGGGGCTCTCCTTTAAAGTCAGTAACGCCTTAGGTCTTGCTGTCTTTATTGCAATCCTCTCGCACGCATTTTCTGATGGATTAAATACGGTTTCGCTTCTAATTAAGAGCGGTCATTGGACCAAGCGTGCAATCGCACTCCTTGGCCTCGATGCGGTTATGCGAATTGGTGGTGCGGCTTTAGGTACTTACGTAGTTATAAGCGATCCATCACTAGCGCTCTATCTAGCGATGTTTGCAGGTTTCGTAATTTACTTAGCGACTTCTCATATTCTTCCTGAAGCTCATTCTCGACACCCATCTAAGTTGACGATGATTGCAACTGTGCTTGGAGTTATTGCAATGTGGCTAATCGTTGGAAATATAGGTGAGTAGATCCAACCCAAGGGTCCTGAGTACCCTTGAGCGCGCCGGTGGTTTTGCAAGCGCACAAGAGGTTTACCGGCTCATGCTTCGCGAAGGCGAAAGAATCGGTCTAACAACTGTTTATCGATCTCTACAAAGTCTGGTCAATGACAAGATAGTTGATGTTCTCAGGCGCGATGATGGCGAAGCAATATATAGATTATGCGGAGAAGCCCATCACCATCACTTAGTTTGTAAAGGTTGCGGAGACACCGTTGAGATTGAAGGTGGCGCCATTGAAAAATGGGCAAAGGTGATGGCGCAAGAGCATGGTTTTCGCGAGGTTGGACATACTGCGGAGGTCTTTGGCCTCTGTAGTAAGTGTTAATTAATCGCTACGCTTTTCCGAAACGTCTATCCCTTGCCGAGTACTCCTCGATAGCTTTCCATAGGGTTTTTCTGTTTACATCAGGCCACATAACATCCATAAAAACTAGCTCTGCATAAGCAGATTGCCAGGGCAGAAAGTTGCTAGTGCGCTGCTCCCCTGATGTGCGAAGGAACATGTCGACATCGCTCATCTTTGGAGCATCCAAGTACTTTGCAAAAAGCTTTTCGGTAATCGCATCAGCCTTAACCTTGCCGCGTTTAACATCGCGGGCTAGCTCTGCGGCAGCATCCACAATCTCTGCGCGGCCACCGTAGTTAACGCACATATTGAGGGTGAGCACCTTGTTTTTCTTAGTGAGCTCCTCTGCCTCTTCAAGCTCTGAGATCACACTTGACCACAGACGTTTGGCTCTTCCAACCCATTGGATTTTGACTCCAAGTTCATTCATCTCATCGCGACGGCGACGAAGGACGTCACGGTTAAAGCCCATTAAGAACTTCACCTCTTCAGGAGAGCGCTTCCAGTTCTCGGTAGAAAATGCGTAAGCGCTGATCTCTTTAACGCCAAACTCAATCGCGCCCTGAACGACATCAAAGAGTGCTGCTTCACCAGCTTCATGACCTGCAGTTCTTGGAAGGCCGCGCTCCTTGGCCCAACGTCCATTGCCATCCATCACAACAGCTACGTGATGAGGAATCTTTACCTTGCTCATGCCCGCTCCACCATCGGCAGACTCCGCAGTCCGCGCTCTAAGTGCCATTGTAAGTAAGCGGCAACTAAGCCGCTAGCCTCACGACGATTTCTACCTTCACTTGCCATCGCAGTGTCCCAGTCGCCACTTATCAATGCACCCATGAGTGCAAGGGTTTCGGGAGCAGGGGTTGCAGAGGCTGAAGGCCTGCAATCCATACAAACAGATCCGCCGCCAACGAGTGAGAAGTAACGGTGCGGTCCTGGTTTCTCACATCGTGAACAGTTAGTCATAGAGGGTGCATATCCACCGATAGCTAAAGAACGAAGCAGAAATGCATCGAGAATAAGAGATGGGTCGTAACGATTTTCAGCTAACGCTTTCATTCCTCCAACAACAAGTTGAAACTCTTGAAGAGCTGGTTCATGCTCTTGAATGGTAAAGCGCTCAGCGGTCTCTAATATCGCTGATGCGATTGTCCAGCGTTGATAATCCTCTGTGAGCGCTTCCCCGTAGTTCATGATCGCCTCAACTTGAGTAACGGTGTCAAAGGTTTTTCCTACATGAAGCTGAATATCGACGTGGCTACCTGGCTCTAAACGCGCACCAAACTTAGACATCGTTCGACGAACACCCTTAGCAACCCCGCGGATTCGACCGTGTTCGCGGGTAAGCATGGTGATGATGCGATCTGCTTCACCTAATTTCTGCGTACGCAGAACAACAGCCTCATCGCGATACAAAGTCACGAAGTAAAGGTAGTCAGCGGATTGCGCGATTTATTGCAGACACGACAGCCTTCAGCGAGGCAGTTGTGGTGTTTGGGTCGATTCCTACGCCCCAGAAAGTTTGACCATCGATTGCGCACTCAAGATAGGCCGCAGCAGATGCATCTCCACCGGCAGAGAGTGCGTGCTCGTAGTAATCAAGAACTCGCACATCTACTCCATACTCCGTCAAGATATTGCAGAAAGCTGCGATCGGTCCGTTGCCCTGACCTTTGAGCTCTTGTAACTCTCCGCGATCTGCGAGCGTGACGGAGAGATGAACATCCTCCCCCAAAACAGATGTCTGTGAGAGTCCCTTAAGACGAAAGCGTCCCCAAGGTGCAGATTGAGTTGGAAGGTACTCATCTTCAAAGATCTGCCAGAGCGCATCTGCTCCTATCTCGCCGCCTTCTTCATCGGTCTTTGCTTGCACAACCTTTGAGAACTCAATCTGAAGACGTCGAGGAAGATCTAGGTGGTGCTCGTTCTTCATCAAATAAGCAACACCGCCCTTACCTGATTGTGAGTTAACACGAATAACAGCCTCATAGGTTCGGCCAATATCTAGTGGATCGATTGGAAGGTATGGAACCGCCCATGTGTGATCGCGAACATCTTTGCCCACTGCCTTTGCATCACGCTCTAGATGTTCAAAACCCTTTTTAATCGCATCCTGATGTGAGCCAGAGAAAGCTGTAAAGACAAGGTCGCCACCGTAAGGATGTCGCTCAGGTACGCGAAGCTGGTTTGCATACTCAACGGTGCGACGAATTTCGTCGATATTTGAAAAGTCGATGTGTGGATCGATGCCATGGGCAACAAGGTTCATACCGAGGGTTACGAGGCAAACATTTCCAGTTCGCTCACCATTTCCAAACAAAGTTCCCTCAATGCGATCTGCTCCAGCTAAGTAACCAAGCTCGGCAGCTGCAACACCTGTACCGCGATCATTATGTGGATGCAGTGAGACGATAACGCTGTCGCGGTTTTCAAGGTTGCGACACATCCACTCAATTGAGTCTGCGTAAACATTTGGGGTTGCCATCTCAACTGTTGCAGGAAGGTTCATAATCGTCTTCCACTGTGGTGTTGGCTTCCACACGGCGTTCACCGCGTTACAAACCTCAACAGCAAACTCGAGTTCGGTGCCTGTGTATGACTCAGGTGAGTACTCAAAGGAGACCTTTGTCCCTGGAACAGTTTTTACTAAATCAAGACAGAGCTGGGCACCATCTGTTGCAATCTTCTTGATTCCCTCTTTATCTAAGCCAAAGACAACGCGGCGCTGCAAGGTAGAGGTTGAGTTGTAAAGGTGAACGATCGCTTGCTTTGAACCGGCAATCGCTTCGAATGTGCGACGAATCAGCGGATCACGTGCTTGGGTTAAAACTTGAATAATGACATCACCAGGGATTAAACCCTCATCAATAATCTTTCGAACAAAGTCAAAGTCGGTCTGGCTCGCACTAGGAAAGCCAACTTCGATCTCTTTGTAACCCATGGCAACAAGGAGTTTGAACATCGCCAACTTTCGGGGCGTATCCATTGGATCGATAAGAGCTTGATTGCCATCTCGAAGATCAACCGATGACCACTGCGGCGCCTTGGTCATGCGCTTGCTTGGCCAGGTGCGATCATCTAAATCAACTGGATGAAAGGGAATATAACGATGTACCGGCATCTTTGAAGGCTGTTGCTTTGGAAAGTTCATCTACTTAACTCCTAAATTTGTTGGGTTTGTCTGCGGATTTACCGGTGCAACAAACCCCGCGGCGAGGGGACCGGTTACTTGGCCCCGCCACGGCAGATAAGTAGGAGTGCTCTGCGCATGTAGCAAGTGTAACTTGCAGAGGTTATTGAATCAAGGTCGAGGCAAAGATCTGCCAAGCAAGAGCTGATTTAGCGACCAATGAGAGGGTTATGTAGGTATTTTCCCCTCGCAAGTAATCAGCCCATTTGCCAACCTTCTTGTATTGAAGCCACTGAACAATTGCAAAGATGTTAAAGAGTAGGAAGATTGAGATAACCACTCCATATACAAACGCTGGAGCCTTTGTATCCCCTGGTCCACCGATTGCAAAGATATAGAAGACCAAGGAAAGCCATGGAACTATTCCAGCGATACATCCAAAGATAAATGGAAGCCATCCACCGTTTCCAGGCTTTTCATACTTTTCCTGCAGCCATCCAAAGAGAATCATCGATGCGTTGACGCCGAAGATCGCTACAAGAGCAGCAACATCGGAAACACCACATATCATTGCGATGAGAACAATCATCACAGACGAGCTAATGGAGTACTCAACCCAACGGAAGTAGTTTCTCTGGTTTTCTAAACCTGCTGCATAGCGTGGAAAAAACTTAGGTGATGCAACGATGAAGTGAAAGAGCGCTGATAGACCTAGAAAGATTGCAACCGTTAATCCGATTGGTGCATCAAGGAGGGTAATCGGATCGGCAAAGGTGCTTCCCGGAGGGCCTGCCATATATCGAGCCACAATGGGTAGTGAGAAATCATTTGCTAACGCCAGGACCACAACCATCTGAAGCAGATGAAATACGCCAGCGATTATGTTTGACCTGCGAATACGGGCTGCGTTAATTACCTTAGTCATAGTTTTAAGGTTACAACAGCATCCTGATTAAGAGCGTTTAAAGGACCGGTAAGTACCTATCGAGTTCATAAGCGCTTACCTGCCGGCGGTAGTCCTGCCATTCTGCACGCTTATTTCGGAGTACATACTCAAATACGTGCTCACCTAGGGTCTCGCGCACTAACTCGCTCTTCTCCATAAAAGAGATCGCCTCATTGAGGTTTGCAGGAAGTGGTTGGGGGTTTACAGATTTTTCAAGCTTGTACTTACCTTCAACACCCTTAAGACCTGCTGCCAAGATAACTGCAAAGGCAAGGTATGGGTTAGCCGCTGAATCGAGTGAACGGAACTCGATACGTGTTGAGTTCTCTTTCTTTGGTTTGTACATCGGGATACGTATTAGCGCGCCGCGATCACTTTGCCCCCAGTTAATAAGAGCCGGTGCTTCTCCTCCACCTTGAAGTCGCTTATAAGAGTTCACCCATTGATTAGTAATCGCTGTAATTTCTGGCGCGTGCTTTAGGAGACCTGCAACAAATGAGCGACCAACCGCTGAGAGGTTGAACTCCTCTTTAGAGTCATAAAACGCGTTCTTCTCACCCTCAAAGAGCGAGAAGTGCGTGTGCATTCCACTACCAGGATGATTTGTAAATGGCTTTGGCATAAAGCTTGCATAGAAACCTTGCTCGAGCGCGACCTCTTTAATGACGTGGCGAAATGTCATGATGTTATCTGCGGTGCTCAACGCGTCTGCGTAACGAAGATCGATCTCTTGTTGACCGGGTGCGCCTTCGTGATGACTGAACTCAACAGAGATTCCCATCGCCTCGAGCAAGGTAATTGCTTGACGGCGAAAGTCGTGGCCAACAACAGCTGGCGTGTGATCGAAGTACCCGCCTTGATCAACAGGAACTGGCTGCTGCCCAGCAACAGGTGCGTTCTTAAAGAGGAAGAACTCAATCTCTGGGTGGGTGTATGCGCTGTAACCCATATCCGACGCCTTCTTTAAGGTACGGCGCAAAACGTTGCGAGGATCTGCAGGTGATGGCTCACCGTTTGGCATTGTGATATCGCAGAACATACGGGCAGCACCTGGTGACTCTGTGCGCCACGGAAGAATAGAGAAGGTTGCAGGATCGGGCTTGGCCAACATATCTGACTCGGTTTCGCGAGCAAAGCCTTCAATAGCTGAACCATCAAAGCCGATACCTTCTTCAAAGGCGTTCTCTAACTCAGCTGGTGCGATCGCAACCGATTTCAAATAGCCAAGAACATCGGTAAACCACAAACGGATAAAGCGAATATTGCGCTCTTCAATTGTGCGCAGCGCAAACTCTTGCTGCTTGGGCATGTTCTCGCGTGAGCTCTCTTGCATGGAAACATGGTGCCAGTTACAGATTACGGCAGTGTTACAGGGTGTCTATTCAGGGCGCTCGCGCAATACCTATGGGCGCTCGCGCCAGCTACTGGTCATCGGCAAGCGCCGATCCTTTCCAAAGGCTCTACGCGAGACCTTTGGACCAGGTGGGTACTGGCGGCGCTTGTACTCAGCGCGATCGACCATTGCGATAACCCGCGCAACTAACTCTTTCTCAAAGCCTGCGGCAACAAGCTCATCAAATCCAAGGTCTTCCTCTATATAAGAGCCCAGTACGCGATCGAGAAGTAGGTAATCGGGCAGAGAGTCGGAGTCTTTTTGATCAGGGCGAAGCTCTGCACTTGGCTCTTTCTCAATGGAGCGGTGAGGAATTGGCTGCGGCTGACCTAGCTGGGTAGCTAACTCATTGCGCCAGCGAGCAAGCGCCCAGACATCGGTTTTGTAAACATCCTTAATCGGCGCAAAGCCACCGACAGCATCTCCGTAGAGAGTTGAGTAACCACATGCAAGCTCAGACTTATTTCCCGTTGCAAGAACTAAGTGGCCCTCTTGATTTGAGATACCCATCAAAGTGGTTCCACGAACTCGGGCTTGAAGATTCTCTTCAGCTAAACCCTTTAAAGTTAAGTTCGCCATATAGGAATCGACCATCGGCTCAATCGACACGGTGCGAAAGTGAATCCCTGTGGCCTTGGCTAATGCGGTTGCATCCTCAACTGAGTGGTCGGATGAGTACTTACTTGGCATCGCAACACCGTTGACGCACTGCGCTCCAACCGCATCGATTGCAATGGCGGCCACGAGAGCGGAGTCGATTCCACCTGAAAGCCCCACGACAACACTTCTAAACCCATTCTTGTTTACATAATCACGAAGGCCCACAACAAGTGCTTGCCAAATCACTTCTAGGTCGCCAAGACGGGGTGCGATTCCGGCAACAATCTCTTTGCGATCCTTCGTTGGTGTTTCAGAGAGCACGAGATCGCAGTTTCCGGTGTGGGTTGCAACCTCTATATCAACGACAGCCAAGCCATCTTGAAACTGCGGTGTGCGAGCGATGAGATCTCCCTGCGCATCAACGACGATGCTGTCACCATCAAAAACCAGATCATCCTGTCCGCCGGTCATGTTGACGTAGACAACGGGTGCACCGAGTTCGCGAGCGCGTCTTTGGACTAACTCCAACCGCACATCATCCTTA